>Ga0116226_10000213_pt1 | contig 47280 bp, 51 predicted proteins | sample S1TSphfallax_FD_89692 | JGI IMG/M metagenome (GOLD analysis project Ga0116226, IMG submission 89692) | Host-associated microbial communities from peat moss isolated from Minnesota, USA - S1T2_Fa - Sphagnum fallax MG | ecosystem: Host-associated > Plants > Peat moss > Unclassified | place: USA... | reverse complement strand
CCCCGATCCAAACCGTGGGCGGGCATGCTGGCGCGTGCGCGCGAGCGGACCGCGACGGCGGCCAAGGTGGTGGTGGAGGGCTCGCTCAGCCGGATGGTTGGCATGACCTTGGAAGCCGTGGGATGCGAGGTGGCGGTGGGCGGCCGCTGTCTGATCGACACGGCGGAGGGCAAACAGATCGAGGCGGAAGTTGTCGGCTTTTCCGGCGAAAAGTTGTACCTGATGCCGACGGGCGACATCCGCGGCATCATGCCGGGCGCGCGAGTGGTCCCGCTCAACAGTATCAGCGAGGTGGCCGTGGGTGATGCGCTGCTCGGGCGGGTTCTCGACGGCGCCGGCCGGCCGCTCGACGGGCTCGGTGAACTGCGCTGTACGGATCGTGTCTCGTTGGTCGGACAGCCGCTGAATCCCCTGATGCGCCGGGCCATCCGCGATCCGCTCGATGTTGGAGTGCGCTCCATCAACGCGTTACTGACCGTGGGTGGCGGCCAACGCATCGGCTTGTTCGCAGGCTCCGGAGTCGGCAAATCGGTGCTGCTCGGCATGATGACGCGCTACACCAAGGCGGACGTCACGGTGGTCGGGTTGATCGGCGAGCGCGGTCGCGAAGTGCAGGACTTCGTCGCCAATACCTTGGGTCCCGAGGGCATGCGCCGCGCCGTGGTGGTGGCGACGCCGGCCGACAATCCGCCGCTGATGCGCCTGCACGGAGCCTGGCTTGCCACATCGATCGCCGAGTACTTTCGCGACCGGGGGCTCAAGGTGCTGCTGTTGTTGGACTCCCTGACCCGCTTCGCCCAGGCGCAACGCGAAATTGCCCTGGCCATTGGTGAGCCGCCCGCCACCAAGGGATATCCGCCCTCAGTGTTCGCACGCCTGCCGCAACTGGTCGAGCGCGCCGGCAACAGTGATCGGGGCGTGGGTTCGATCACCGCGTTTTACACGGTGCTCGCGGAGGGCGACGATCAAAACGACCCGATCGCCGATGCCGCGCGGGCGATCCTCGACGGCCACATCGTGCTGACGCGGCGCCTGGCGGAAAGCGGTCTGTATCCCGCGATCGACATCGAGGCATCGATCAGCCGTGCCATGCACCAGATTGCGAGCAAGGAACAACTCGAGCTCGCCAATCGTTTCAAACAGGTTTATTCGACCTATCAACAGAACCGCGACCTCATCACCGTCGGTGCCTACCGGCGCGGGTCCGATCCGCGCGTCGACCAGGCGGTGGACCAATGGCCGAAGATGCAGGACTTCCTCCGTCAGGACATGTATCAGCCACTCGAGTTCCAACGCAGCTGCCACGATCTGAAGCAGCTCGTCGGGCAGTTCTCGGCGACCGCGGCGCCGCCCGCCGGCCGCTAGCGCCCGCCGGCAGCGCCGTCACCCGCTGACACCCCGACATGCAACGTTCCAAACGCTTCGAGCCGATCCAGGCAATCATCGCCGCCGCCGCCGAGGACCTGGCGAAGAAAATGGCCGAGTCGGGACGCCGGCTCGCCGAACTCGAACGCCAGTTCCAACAGTTGCAGACGTATCGTGAGGAGTACGTCGGCAGCTCCAAGACGACGCAGGGCGTGATGGACGCCGTCAAACTACAGAACTATCGATCGTTCCTCGAACGGTTGAGCGAGGCCATCCGACAGCATGTCACCAAGCTGGACGCGGCGCGCGCCGAGCATGAGCGGCGGCGCGCCAAGTGGAGCGAGAAACGCATCGAGGCCGAATCTCTGCAGCGCGCGGTCGAACGGTTCCGCCGTCAGGAGATGCAGGCGGACGAGCAGCGTGCACAGCATGACAGCGACGAGGCAGCGATGCGGATTGCACTCGCCCGCGACGAGGTCGAACCACCTTAGATGCCTGGCCGGGCAGGCTCTCCGTGTATGATCGGCGCGGATGGAATCCGCGCCGATGGACCCCGAGCAGAACGAACCCGTCGTGGTGCCACATACGGATTTGGCGGCCGATGTGCTCAAGGCTCTGGTCGAGTCCTTCGTGCTGCGTGAGGGCACCGATTATGGCCAGCAGGAACTTGACCTGCAGGACAAGGTCGGACGCGTGATCCGCGAACTCGAGCGCGGGGAGGCTCGCATCGTCTTCGATCCGGACACCGAAACCGTCAGCATCGTCTTGGCGCGCAGCATTTTGGCACGCGAGTTGCAGCGTCCTTGAACCATGAACTCAGCACCTGCCATTCAAATAGCGGTAACCCCGGCCACCCCCGCCAGCGTCGCAAGCCCCCGGAGCGCCGCCGGCGGCGCGAGTGGTGCGAGCAGTGCGCAGGCCAACCCGTCGGCGGCCGGCTCGTCGGCGCAAAATTCCGCGGATTCTGCCCGGCCGTCCGCCGGCAGTTTTGCCGGCGCATTGCAGGCAGCCGAACCCAAGGCCGGGAAGAAACCAGTGGCGAACAAAGGCGCGGCAGGAAACTCTGCCGACGTGGGGTTGCCACCGCCCGGCAGTTCGCTGCCGCCGGCGCCGTCCGTCTCGCCGCAAGAGGCGCTGATCGCGGCGGCGCTGCAAGCGGCGCCATTGGCGGTCGCGAAGGGCGCGGCCGGCGACACCCGCGGCACGGCGGCGGGTGCGGCGGGGGCGGCGGCGCTGGCGCTGGCGCAACCTGCCGATGTCGGCGGCGCCGGCAGCGGCGGCGCCGCGGGGACGCCGGACAGCGCTGCGGCGGCGCCCGGCTCAGCGCAGAAGACTGACTTTTCGAGTCTCATCGGCGTGTCGGCGCAGCCGGCCGGGCCGGCCGGTGCCAGCCCCGGCGGCCAAGCCGTGGCGACCGTCGGCGCCGCGGCCAGTGCGTCTGCGAGTGCGATTGCAGCAGCGACCGCTGCTGCGTCAGCGACCGCGGCGACTACGGCTGCGGCCACCACGGCTGCGGCGACGGCGGCTGCGGCGGTGAAGACCTCGGCCGTCGATGCCGCCGCCGCCACGGCCGCCACCACCGCGGCCGACAAAGCGGCGAACGTCGCCGCACAGGGGTCGGCGGCGAAAAGTCAGCCGCGTGAGCCCGCACGCGAAGTGCGCAAGTCGACTACGCCGGCTGCGCCCTCTGTTCGGTCGGAGAATGACAACGATGGAGCCCCCTCGGCGGTGGCTGCAACGCCTGGCGGCGCGACCGCGCCGCAGACCGCCGTCGACCCGCAGAGCGGGCAGCTCGGCAGTGGTGGGGGTCGCGCGGCGGCGGGTGATTTCGCCAAGGCCACCGGTGCCAGTGCCGCGGCCGACGCCGCGGCGGCGAATCCGGCAGCGGCGAACGCGTCAGTTTCAACGGCTCCGGCGGTGGCGGGGTCCTCGGCATCGGCCGGCGCAATCTCTGCCGATCCGGCGACCGCCGCGGCCGCAGCCGCGCATTCGGCTGCCATTGCGGCCAACGCCACCGCCGTCCGCGACGGCAGCATCGCTGCCGGCAAGCATCCGCAGGATGCCGTGGACTCCGCCACCGGCGCGGTGCCGGGTGTGGGTGCGGCCGGCTCGGGCCAGCCGCTCGCCGGCACCAGCGGCGGTGCGGCCACCGGTGCCACCGCGGTACCCACGTTTCAAGTTCATGCCGGTGTCGACAGCGACGGGTTCGCGCAAGGCCTGTCGACGCAGGTGTCCTGGATGGTGGGCAATGGCGTCAACAACGCGAAATTACAGATCAATCCACCGCAGCTCGGGCCCATCGAAGTCAGCATCTCCGTACAGGGTGGCGAGGCGCAGGTATCGATGACCACGCATAGCGCGGTGACCCGGGATGCTCTGCAGGCGAGCACTCCGCAGCTGCGAGAAATGCTGGGATCGCAGGGCTTCGCACAGGTGAACGTGGACATCTCGCAGCGCTCGTTCCAGGACCGCTCGACCTACACGCCGCCCTACGAGCGGACCAGCACGCCGACGCGCGACGCCTCGACGCCGACCGTTGAAACCGTGCGCGGCGTCGCGCCGACGCGAACCTCGATCGGCGGTTTGGACGCCTACGCTTGAGGTTGGACGCCTGCGCCAAGGTAGTGGCGCAGGGCCGGTGTGGTGATGACGGTGCTGACGATCGCCATGATGACCAGCATGGTGAAGGTTTTCGGGCTTATCACGCCGAGATCGAGACCGACATTGATGATGATGAGTTCCATCAAGGCGCGCGTGTTCATCATGAAGCCTATCATTCCCGCCTCCGCGTGGGCGAAACCCGAGCGTCGGGCCGCGAGGTAAGCTCCACCCCATTTTGTCAATGACGCGACGACGACGATGGCGGCGCACCAGCCCCAGTCGGCGGTTCGGTCGAGTCCGCCGATCGAGGTACGAAGACCCGTGTAGGTGAAGAAAATCGGCAGAAAGAACACGCTGACGAAGCCGCCGACGCGTTCCCGCCAGGCATTCACCAAGTCCGCCTCGTCGAACAGGATGACACCCATCATGAAACCGCCGAAGATGGCGAAAATGCCGATCACATAAGTGGTCATCGCGGCCGTGAAGATCAGCACCAAGAGTCCGCCGAGAAGGTTGGCGGTCAATTGGCCGGCGCGCGGATTCGAACGACGGATGGCCTTCTTCAACAGCGGCCGGAGGATGAAGCCGCTGCCGAGCGCGAACAACAACACGAAGAGCACTCTGCGCGCGAACTCGGCGCCGTCAAAGTGACTGACGGTGAGCGTCGTCACCAGGGCGAGCAGCAGCCAGCCGACGACGTCATTGATCGCCGCCGCGCTGATCGCGATTACACCCATGCGGGTTCGGGTCAAATCGAACTCGACCATGATGCGTCCCAAAATGGGCAGTGCCGTGATGGAGAAGGCGGTGGCCACGAACAAGGCGGTGTTGAGCGCCGCGGCGGCTGAGCCCGTATTTCCCGCCGTCATCAGCAGGGACAGCAGAAAGCCGCCCGCGAAGGGCAGCACCAGCGAGGCCACGGCAACGCGGATCACCGCCCGGCGGTTCGTCCGGTCGGTCAGATGCGCGAAATCGAATTCCAGTCCAATTTGAAACATGAGCAGCACCAGACCGAGCTGCGACAGGACCAAGAGCGGTTCCGGCGGCACGGAATGGAACACCACGGCGAAACTTTGCGGCGCTACCCAGCCGAAGAGCGACGGACCCAAAAGGATGCCGATGATGATTTCACCGACGGCGGTCGATTGTCCGTAGCGCCTGGCAACGGCTCCGCCGATGCGCCCGGCGAGCACGATGAGCGCGAGCTCGAGCAGCGTGAAGAACAACAGCCGCTCGTTCTTGTGGACTCCCACCGCGACCGCGACGCTGTTGGCGTCCAACGTCAGATCATTCCGCCGTTGATTGAGATGACCTGGCCGGTGATGTAGCCGGCCTCCGCGGAAGCGAGATAGGCGACCAGACTGGCGACCTCCTCGGCCGATCCGGCCCGTTTCATCGGCACCAAGCGGGCAATTGTCGCAGCATCGAAAGCCGGCGCGCTCATGTCGGTGGCGATGATGCCGGGCGCGACGGCGTTCACCGTGATGCCGCGACTCGCCACCTCGAGGCTCAAGGATTTGGTCGCGGCGTTCAGAGCGCCCTTCGCGGCGGCATAGTTCACCTGGCCGCGATTGCCGGTCAATGCGGTGACCGATGATATGTTGATGACCCGCCCCCAGCGCGTCCGAATCATCGGCAGCATGAGGGGTTGAGTCACATTGTAAAAGCCGTCGATCGACACGTCGACGACCCGGTGCCATTGCGCGGGGCTCATGCCGGGAAATGCCGCATCCTCGTGAATGCCGGCATTATTCACCAAGATCTGCACCGGCGCGCGTTCGAGCAGCGTCTCGAGCACGCCGCGGGCCGCCGCAGCGTCGGTCACGTCGAAGCAAATGGCTTCGGCGCCGCCGCCCGCGGCAATGATCTCGGCAACCACCGCCGCCGCGGCCGCCGGGTTGCGGTTGGCGTGCACATAGACGAAGTGCCCTGCCAGGCCGAGCCGTCGGCAGATGGCGGCGCCGATCCCGCCGCTGCCACCGGTTACCAACGCTCGTTTTGCCGTTTGATTCATGCGGTCTTGTGACCAGGATCGAGTAAAACCGTGGCCCGTCCGGCAAGCAAGCGGCACGCCGCCGAATGCAGTTCAAATTCATACAAGGCGGTGAGGTGATCGCCGGCCAGTCGAACCGCCTCGCAGAACAATTCGCCGCTGACGTCGTCGAGACGCAACGCATGAAATTCGACGCCGCGGATACCGGCGAGTACCCCATTGGCCGGCTGATCGGCGCCGGAGCCGCGGGTGAGGGCACCGTGCACGGCCATCGCCTGCGAAGCATATTCTATTCCACAGGCGATTCCCAATCGGCCATGTGCCCGAAGCGGATTGTCGATGGCGCGATGGCTGCTGCTCGAACAGCGGATTCGGCACGCATCCCAGGCAATGACGGCGTCGAGCAGACACATACCGCCCTGGTGCGGAATGTGACGTTCGATCCAAGCGCGGTCGCGTGCACTACTCAGCGGCGCTCCTCAAACGCATGGCGCAACGTCGAGCGCGAGGCGCGCGACGTCGAGATAGTCGATTACCGCGGCGCCGCTTTCGCGGCTGGCCACCTGCAGCAGAAATGGCAGACTGCGGGCTGCGGGTATCGCGAGCCGCAGTGCTTCGAGCGCGGGATTCGCCAGGGTGTCGGGCAGCGTGTGGCAGAGCATTGCGTCGAGGCGAACCAGGGAGTTCGGCTGTTGCGACGGCGACAGCACCAGCGCGACACCGAAGGCGTCCGGCACCGGACGTTTGCTGCGGATCGGCTCCGGATACTCCGTATCGTAGGCGACCAGCAGCACCGATTCGCCGTCCACCACGACCTGAGTCATCGCCTCGAGGAGTCCGGCAGCAAAGCTTGCATCGAAAGCGCAGAGTACGTTCGATTCGCGCTTCGCGCCCGTGGCGATGCTCCAGTAACCGGCCGCCGCGTTGTGCACCGAGTTCGAGAACCGAGTCGGCGAAACCTCGCGATTGGGCAACGCCAGAGCCTCGCAAAGTTCATGACAGTTGTGGCCATCGCCGCCGGAGGAGGAGAACACACTTGCCAGTTGCGCAGGGGCCGTATCGGCGTGGGTGGTGGCCTCTGCGGCCACCGCGAGCGCCAATTTCACCACACGACCGATTCGCCGACGCTCGGCGGGAGGCAACAACGTACTCGCCGGCAGCACCGTCGGTGTCGGTACATAGGCGCGCCTGCCGGTCAGTACCGCGACGGTGTCCGGCCAAGAGGCGAGATTCGGTCCGAGCACGCCGATGCCGTTGAGATAGGCCGACAGCCTCATCCGGCGCGGCCGAAGATCAAGCTGCAGTTCGTGCCACCGAAGCCGAAGGAATTACTGAGCACACGGGCGACGGGGGCGCGACGGTTCTCGCGCAGGTAGTGGGCCGTCAACGTCGGATCGACCTGTGTGCTCGGTAGGCCGCCCGGCATCAACCCCTCCCTCAAGGCCAGCGCGCAGATCACCGCCTCGAGCGCCCCGGCGGCACCCAGGGTGTGGCCGGTCGCGCCTTTGGTCGAACTCGCGGGGGTGGCCCTACCAAAAACGCTGGTCACCGCATGGCTTTCCGCACGATCGTTGCTGGGCGTGGCGGTGCCATGCAGATTGATGTAATCGATATCGGCGGGCGTAAGCCCGGCCGCGGTGAGCGCTGCCTGCATGGCATGACTCGCGCCCTCGCCCTTGGGGTGCGGCGCCGACATGTGGTAGGCGTCGCTCGACTCACCGACTCCGAGCAACAGGATGGCGTCACCGTCCGCATCGGCGGATGGCCGCTCGAGCAGAGCGAAGGCGGCCGCCTCACCGATCGAAATGCCGTTGCGCGAGACGTCGAAAGGCCGGCACGGAGAGGGCGAAGACAGCTGCAGAGAATGAAAGCCGTACAACGTCGTCAGGCAGAGCGAATCGACCCCGCCCACCAACGCCGCATCGATCACGCCCGCCTCGAGCATCCGCCGGGCAGAGCCGAACACTTTAGCGCTCGAGGCGCAGGCGCAGGAGACGACCGCGGCGGGGCCTTCGAGATTCAGTCGCCGCCGCAAGTAATCGGCGACCGAGAAAGAGTTGTGCGTGCTGGCGTACTCGAAAGCCTCGGGTAGCGCACCGTTCGCCGGATCGCGCTGCCGATAAGCCAGCTCCGTTTGCAGGATCCCGGCGGTACTGGTGCCCATGAACACGCCGACGCGACCTGCGCCCCAGCGCGCCCGGGCCGCTTGCACCGATTCGAGGAAGCCATCCTGGCGCAATGCCAATTCGGCCAGCCGGTTGTTGCGGCACTCGAATCGCGACAGCTCATGGGGCACCCGCACCGCGTCGACGCCGCGAACTTCGCCGATGTGGGTTGTGATATCGACTGTCTCGAAAGTACAAGGTTCGAGTCCGCTCGACTGGGCGAGCAGCGACTCGAGGGTGGACCCCAAACCCAGCCCGATGCAGCTCGTGGCAGTGAAACTCGTCAGCTGGACCGGTTTCATCGCGCCCCGTTGGAACCGGTCCCGGCGTATCGGGGTGTGGCCACGAGTCGAGGCGTGGCCACGAGCAACACATTGGCGAATGGGGTGCCGCTGCTCATCGGCAGCGATTCGCAGTCGAAACCGATGTCCTGCAGCAGCGCCCGCCATTCAGGCAGCGGCCGATAGTGCAACCGACGCAATCCCTGCCCGCCCGCCAGCAGTAACATTTTGTCCACCCATTTACCGATCTGAAAACCAAGTCCGCCCGCGGCATCCCCGACGCGCAGCAGAAGCACGCCGTTCGCCGTCAACGAGCTGTGGACTCGCTCGAGGATGCTGCGCTGGGCAGCGTATTCAATGTAGTGCAACACGTCGAGGAGGACGATGCCATCGGCATTGCCGAAATCCGCCCTGCGCACGTCGCCTGCGAAGAAGTTGGCGCGATTTCCCAAGGCGATGCGCGCGCGAGCGAGGCTGCGCGGTTCGAGTTCGATACCGCGCATGAGGGTCGGTTGCGGCGGCGCCGGCCAGCCGCTCGGCCAGCACGGGGCACCGCGCGCGGCGACCGCACGGGCTGCCAGGAGCCAGGCGGCGAGCAATCCCTGACCGCAGCCCAGATCGAGAATTTCATCGCATCGCGCGAGCAGTCCCTCAGAGAGGATGGTGACGAACACCGGATCGGCCCGCAACTTGCCGCGGGCGAAGTGATAGGCGTAACGTCCCGCCGCCCGATAGGGCGCGGTTGCAACCTCGATGAGATCGAGCCGTCGTTCGGCAACGACGGCATTCACGTCAGCGCGGCCTCGAGGGTGATGGGCACCAGATGCCGCTCGGCGAGTGCATCCAGGAGTCGCGGCAGCACCTCGAGAATGACCGGTATGCCACCCTTGCCCGCGGCCGCGTGACCGTCGTGCAATAGCAGGATATCGCCGCCGCTCAAGTTGGCGGTCAGACGCCGATACACCTGTCCGGGGTCGCCGTTGACGGTGTCGAAGCCGCGCCGGGTCCAACTCGCGAGTTTGAGGTCGAGTGACTCGAGCAGCGGATTCAAGAAGGGGTTTCGCAGTCCCGCCGGCGCGCGAAAAAAACGCGGTGCGGTGCCGGTGGTCCGGGCGATGACCTCCTGGGCACGGCTGATTTCGCCACGCATACCGGCGGGCCCCAGCAGGGAAAAATCGTGCCGATGGCGCTGGCTGTGATTCTCGATGCGATGCCCGCAGCGAACGATTTCACGGGCGAGATCGGCGTGGCGCTCGACCTGGGCGCCGACGCAGAAAAACGTCGCGTGCGCGCCGCGCGCTGCCAATTGCTCGAGCACACGCGGAGTGACCCGCGGATCCGGGCCATCATCGATGGTGACGGCCACTTCCGCGCGGGCCGCGCTCGCCGCCGGCAGCCTGACCCAATTCGGGCCGAGCAACTGACTGCGTGGCCAGAGTCCCGCCGCGGTCAGCACGCCATGATTGGCCGCCACCGCGCCGAGCGCCCAGGGCCAGCAGCCGGGCTGCAGCAGCAGCGCGGCCGCGGCGCCCGCATGCACCGTCGCCGAACCGGCCATGATCGGCGAGGCAAGCCAGCGGTAGCGTCCGTGCTTCATGACAGCCTCGAGTCCAAAAAATCCTCCCACAGCGCCGTCCAGGTGTCCCAATCATGTCGTCCGATTACCGCCTTGCTGGCGTTCGCCGGCAGGGCCGCTGCCATGAGGCGATGCGCGGCGGCGAAACGGTCTTCGGTTCCATATCCTAAATACAAATCGAGCGCCGGGGTATGTGGCCGTTCATGGACCCGCGCCTGCTCGATTGCCAGCCTCTGGATGAAAGACCAGATTGCCCGGTCCTCATCGATCTCCCGTCCGGCACCTCCTTGCCAGGCGGCAAGACCGGCTGCGGCGGCGATCTCCTTGACCACCACTCGCGAGCCGAGATAGGGGCTGAGCAGACACAGGCCATCCAGGTCGCCGGGATGCGCGGCCGCATAGTCGAGCGCCATGAATCCGCCCAAGGAAATGCCGACGAGCCAAAGCTTCCGGCATCCCCGCGCGCGGACCGGTTCGACGATCTCCTGATGCAGCTGCCGGCGCAAGCGCCGGTCGCCGAGATGTTGCATCTCGGGGTCGACGAACTCGAGGTCGACGTCGAGGCCACGACCCTGCACCCGGGTGTGAAAGCCGGCGGCCAGGAAATCCTCAGGGTAATGATAGGCGCCCGGCAGCAGCACGACCGTAGTCGGTGCCGCGGTATGAGCTGTGGCCTGAAAGCGGATGCTACGCATGCGTAAGCTCCGGCCCGGAACGCGGCCTCAGGGATCGCGGACGACAGAGCAGACCCGCGAACAGCAAAGCGAGAAACGCACCGGGCGCGACTGTCGCGCCGAGCGCTTGCAAAACCGGCACGGCGGAAAATGCCAGCAGACCGAAGCCGATCACCGTGCTCACATTGGCCACCCCCAAACTCGCGAGCAGCCGCGGCGGATGGGCGTCTCCAGGCGTGATCTGCGCCGTGTCGAAGAACAACGCGTAATTCGAACCGACGGCGAAAATCAACAGCATGCCAACCAGGTGCAAAATATTCAGCCGGACGCCCAAGAGCGCGAGCCCGGCGGCCACCGCGAGGACCGCGAGCAGCAGCGGCGCGAGCACCCGCGCGACCCGGCGCACCGAGCGCAGCACGAACCGCAGCAACACGATGATGAGCAGCAGACCGATGCCGGACAGCCGCAACGCTTCCTCGAGATAACTGGCGTAGAGCGCATCGGTCTGTACTTTCAAATCGAGCACTTGAGTGTTGGCGAGCCGTGCCGAGGACACGGCCGCGGCAATGCGTGCAACGTCGAGGTCCGGCGTGACCGAGGCGCTGTTTGCATGCAACGGTAGCAGCGCCGTGAAGTGTCCTGGATGTCGCAGGATGAGAGCCGCGTAGCCGACGGCCAGTGACGTGCCGTCGAGATCCGCGGCGGCGAGCGGCGCGCCGCTGCGAGCCCGGTCCACGTCATCGAGAAAGGGCGCCAATTGCCCGGCGTCGAGATCGAGATCGGCAACGGCAGCTTGCAGGCGGGCTGACAGCACGGCGCGGTCGGGCAGCGCGGCGAGCCGCGCACGCTGGCTGGCGAGACTTGGCAGGAAAATCGCCGGGCTGTCGAAGCCGCCGATGACGCCGGCAGCGGTCAGCTCTTGCAGCACGGGGGCGGCTCGTTCGGCGCCTGCCAGCACCGCCTCCTCGGTGGGACCGGTGACCACGATCAGATCCAACACATTGGCCGTGCCGAGGTCAGAGCGCAGCGTCGCGTCAAAGGCTAAGTCCGCAGGCGAAATGGGTGAAAGCGCCGACAACTCGTGGTTCCACAACGTCTGCCGATGTTGGTAGAGCACACCGGCCGCCAGCACGGCGAGCAGTACGGCGATGACGCCGACGGCGGGCCCTCGCTGCAGACGGGCGAGACCGGCATGCAAGCGATTTCCCAAAGGATCGAGATCACGGACTTGCAGCGTGCGCGGCGTCAACTCCGGCAACACGAACCGCGTCACCAGCGCCGCGGCCAGCAACCCGGCGATCGAATACAGCCCGAGCTGGGCCAGTCCCGGAAATCCTGAAGGCAGCAGGGAGGCGAAGCCGCAGACGGAGGTCAGCATGCCCAGCCGGACCGTGGGCCAGAGCGCGCGCTGCCACTGCTGCATGGCGACGGCAGCGCCGCGACCCGCCGATTGCACGAAGAAATAGACCGAATAATCCACCGCTTCGCCGATCAATGTGATGCCGAAGCCGAGCGTGGTGCCGTGAACCATGCCCCAAGCCAGTTGTACGGCTGCAATTCCCGCGAGCGCGCCGGTGGCTACGGGCAGCAAACCCAAGATCAAGGCCGTCGTCGATCGATAAACCCACAGCAAGAGGGCGATCACGCCCAAGCTGCTGATGATGGCGAGTCGGCTCGCCGCGTGTTTGATCTGTTCGCGGGCGGCGACTGCAAACACGCCGGGGCCGGTCAGGCGCAGCCGCACGCCCGGAGGTGCGGGCTGAAAGGCCCGGCTGATGGCCTCGAGGGCTCGCGCCTGAGCGTCCGTGTCGGATCCTGCCGCGGCGGTTTGCGCCACCAGTAACGTACGGCGACCGTCGGCCGAGGCCCAGACGCCGTGCTCCACCCGCGGTGCGGGACCGACGGCCAGCCGGTCGAGGATGCGCGACATTTCACCCGTGGGATCATGCGGCACCAGAGCCTTCATCAGCAGGCCCGTGGACCCTGCCAAATCGTCGATGGTGTCGCTGATGGCCTGGCGCAGACCCGTGACGGAAAAATGCGCCGCCGTGATCGCCGGACTCAGCACATAGCGATGCTGGAACAGGAACTCCCGGTCGCGGCCGACCGTCGCCGCATCACCGTCTTCGACGGCGGCGAATTGGGGCTGGTTGCGCAGCTTCGCGACCATCGCGCGAGCGACCTCGCCGCGAGTCGCCGGATCGCCGCCCTCGAGTGCGATGAGAATCAAACGAGACGCCGGGCCGTCACGCAATTGGTCGACCAAGAGCTGCTGCAGCGGCGTGGGCTTCGCCGGCAGGAAGGCAGACAAGTCGGCGACGTAGTGCGCATGCACGACCATCCAGGTCGACGCGGCGACGGCCAGCAACCAGAGCGCGATGCGCCGCTGCGGGCGCGTTGTCATGGCGACGTCGAGTCCGGTGTCAAGGTCATGAGGGAGCGGTCGCCGTCGGTTTCGCGTATTTCCACCTGCGTTAGCAGGTCGCGCAGGCCGTCGATGCGGATCTCGGCCACGGTCTTCAGCATCTCCGGGTTCAATGGCACGAGGTCAAGGCTCCATGATGCCGCGGTACCGGTAAACTTCAGATTGAACACCCGCTCGAGAGCGCTGCGATCGCCCGCCAGGGTGGCGCGAATGCTCTCGACGAATGGCGCGAACTCGGGGTACGCATGCAGATCGAGTACGCGGGTGTGATGACCCCGCTCGATGCTGAGCGTGTCACCCTCGATGATGAGGTTCTCGGGATGAGGCTCGAGGGTTCGCTTTTCGAGCCGGTCCGGTGCCCGGTAAAAAAGCTCGCCGGAGGACTCGACCGGTCGTTTGAGCAGGGCGAGAAAGTGCCGCTCGACGAAGCTCGCCGAACCTTGGCTACGCTCGGCGAGTGCATGCATCACGGCATCAAGATCGTCGGCAGCGGCACCGGCAGCGGTGGCGGCACTGCCGAGCAGCACGCAACAGAGGCCCGCCCAGCCTCTCATCGGCGGCTTGGTTCGTGCCAGAAGTCGAAAAAATTGAACCAGTTATGGGGATCAGAGCGACAGTAGTGATCGAGCAGTGCGGCGTAGCGGTCGATCGCCGCGCGAACCGCGGCATCACGAGCGCCAGGCGCCAAGTTGGAAAAATCGGCGATTGGCGCGAACACGACGTGGTAGCGATTGCCGCCGCGGTACAGTCCGACCATGAAAATCACCGAGCGGCGTAAAATGGCCGCCGTTCGCATGGGACCGGTGGGCAGGTAGGCGCGCTCGCCCAAGATGGTCACGGGTTGCACCGGTTCGTCGCCCAGCGTGCGATCTCCCAGCATCCCGACGAAGGCGCCCCGATCGAGTCGCTCGCCGATGCGCAGCATCGCATTCAAATTCCCCAGCGAAATGATATCGGGTTGCGCCCGCGGGTTGATGGCCGCGAGAATGGAGTTGATCTTGCGCGCATTCTCCTCGTACATGGCCATCGCGATCTGCAAGCCCGGTTGGCGGCGGCCGATGCTGCCGATGACCTCGAAGCTGCCCATGTGCGCGCCCATCAGGAATGCACCCTGACCGCGTTCCACCTCGGCGCGCATCAGCTCCTCGCCCTCGATGCTGATCCTGAATACATCGTATTGCTCGTTGATGAGATAGACACGATCATGGATGCTGGTTGCAAACTGCAGCACATGCCGGAAGCGTTCGAGCGGCCGCGGCCAGCGTCCCAGCGCGCGGCGCAAAAAACGGCGCGACTGGCGCCGCGCGGCCGGTGCAAACAGAAAGAAATAGCCGGCGATTCCGTACAATGCGATGCGGCTCATGGGGCGGCCGAGACGCATCGATACCCACGCCATCAGACGTAACAACCGGGTGCTGCCGCGCTCGCGAAGGCCGACCCATTCGGCCTTCGGTGTGACGCCCTGCAGATGGATCGGATCAAGCGCCATGCGACAGCATACCGGAGGCGACCGAGCGGTGGGCGTTGCGGACCGAGAAGCGCACGCTCGAGGCGTCCGGGGCGGTGTGTTCCAGGGTCAAGCGGTCGCCGGGTTGTACCGGATGCAAAAATTTTGCAGACGTGAGACGCCAAACGCGAAGATCCAGCGAGCGCTGCTCGGCAATCATGAGGAGGGCCTCATCGAGCAGTACCGCGCCGGGCAGAATGGGCATGCCGGGGAAGTGTCCCGCGTAGGCGGCGTGATCGGCCGCTATCACCAACGGACAACACATCGGCGGTTCTGGTTCGTGTTGGCTCACGGCGCGCCGGCGGCGTGTAAATGACGCTCCGCGAGCAACCGCAGAGTCTGCAGCGGCAGCTTGCCGGTGGCGTTCCTCGGTAGCTGATCGACCAGCAGCAGCGGGCGGGGCAGAAACACAGCATCGATCCGGGCGCGCAACTGCCGGGTGAGTTGTGCAGCCGTCAAGGTCGGGGCGACCACGAGGGCGGCCAACCTTTCCACCCCGGTGTCCCCAGCCAATGCCTCGCGCAGAAAAAACACCCCGTCGACGACTCCGGGAATGGCATTCAGTTGCGCGTTCAAATAGCCGAAGGAACTGCGTTTTCCGGCAATGTTGACCAAATCGGCGGTCCGGCCGTGCAGCAGAAATTCGCTCGGCCCGACGGGCTCGAGGACATCGCACATCGCAGTCCGCTGCTCGACATGCCCGCCATGCGCAAAGACTTGGGCCCCGCTTTCGATCAGGCGCACGTCCGGCCACAGGTGCCAGGTCGGTGATGTGGCGGTGCGGCGGGTGGCTATCTGTCCGGTTTCGGTCGAGCCGTAGATTTCCAGCAATTCGATGGCGAATTTTTCTTCCACCGCGAGAGCGAGCTCGATAGGCAGCGGCGCGGTGGCCGAGACAATGGAATCAACCGCCGGTAGCTCGATACCGCTGGCCAGCAGCGCGCGCAGGTGGATCGGCGTGGTAATCAGCGTTCGCGGCCGTGGTACCGCGTTGATCGCGCTGACGATGTCCGCCGGGTAGAAGGGACGCTCGGCGCTGAAGGCGTTGCCGGAGAGCAGCGCCAGCAGCACCGTCGACTCGAAGCCGTACATATGTTGCGCCGGCACCGTGCCGATCAACGTATGCGCCCGGCCGTCGTGCAACTTGAGCCGCGGCGCACCGTCCTGCACGCAGCGCGAGAGTTTGCCCCAGGTCTTGGAATAGGGCAGCGGCGTTCCCGTGGAGCCTGACGTGAAGACGATGGCCGCGAGTTGTTCGACGCCGATCTCCGGAATGCGCCAATCGACCGCCGTCCTCGCCGGTGACTCGGGGAACTGGTAACGCGGCAGATCGATATTGCAGGCCGGTTCATCGGTGAGGCAAAAGACATCGGGAGCGAATGCGGCCAGCTGCCGGATCATCTCTGGGGTGTGCGTGGAAGGCAGCAGACTCACCCGCCCGCTCATCAGGCAGGCGGCGAGGGCCACCGTGAACCGATAGCGGTCGGCGCAGACGTTGAGCACATGCCGGGCAGCCGGCAGGTACTCGGCGAGATGCAGTGCGTCGGCGAGGAATTTGCCCGCGGTGATGGCGCGTCCGGCCCGATGGGCGATCACCGCCTCGGGCGAGTCGTGAGTGAACAGGGGGCTCGCTGCGTCACTCACCGGCGGCGGCTACTGGTGTCGACCATAGACACGCATGCTCGCCAGCAGCCCCGCCCGGCGTCCCTGCGGCAAGACCCACCCGCGCACCAGGAACTCGCCGATGAACATCGCTGCCACCAAGGGCAGAGCGCAAAAATTGATGAAAATCGACCAGAGCCGCAGCGGCGCTACGACATAGAGCGACAGCGAGACCATGGTGATGGCGAAAAAGAAGACGGTCCAAACCACCGTGACCCAGCGCGTGTAGATCACTTCGGGCGCTGTCAATGGTCCATGCACCTGGTCGGCCAGGCGGGTGCAGAGAGGCGTCTGGTGGCGTTGCAGGGAGCGCAGGAAGGTGAATCCCAGAATGCCATATAGGGCGGTTTCCTCGATCAGGCTGAGCAAAGAAAAACGCCGCAGCAGCTGCGGCCAGACGGCGAACAGTCCCAACCCTAAGCAAGCCAGACACAGCGCGGCCGGCCAGCGCGGCAGGCTGCGCCAGAGCAACAGCGCCGCACCGAGCATCACCGGAATCAGCGCGAGAAGGGCCCCCAGCGGTTGGGATCTCGGGTCGTCACGCAGGGAATTACAGTGATGCAACAGTGCGGCGTACGCGGCGAGCGCGAGGCCGGCCGCAGCGATCTGCGCCAGCCCGCGCTCACTTGGTTCTCTGCGCCGCAATGTAGTCGGCCAAGTGGCGTAGGCTGCGGAAGATCTGCTGATTTTCCTGGCTGTCGGCGCGCAGTTGTACGCCATATTGCTTGGACACCAGCAGCGCGACTTCGAGGATGTCGATCGAATCCAAGCCTAAGCCGCTGCCATAGAGGGGCGCATTCGGATCGATGTCCTCGGCGGCAACTTCGAGGTTCAGCGCTTGGACGAAAAGACTGGCAAGTTCCCGCTGCAGACCGTCATCTGCCGGGAGCGCGTCAGCCGGAGGTGCCTCAGCCGGGGGCGCCGGCTGTTGCTTGAGCGACGCTTTTTCGGACATAGGCTTCGGCTTTCGATTGGGTGTCTTGGGTTACGTGGGCATCGGCTAGGCGGCATTATATAACTGTCGGCCCGAGCGGCAACACGGTACTGATCGAGGTATTCTCGCTTCAACTATGCAAGCGCCGCATCAACCGCTGAAAGAATATTATTCCCGTGAGGCTGAGCGACCTGGTTGGCTGCGGGCACTGTTCGATCAAACTGCTGGAGACTATGACCGGATCGAGCGTTTCCTGGCCCTCGGCTCGGGGTCCTGGTATCGGCGCCAGGCGCTCGAGCGGGCTGGGCTCGCGCCCGGCATGCAAGTGCTCGATGTGGGTGTGGGCACCGGGCTTACTGCCCGGGAGGCCGCGGCCTTGGTCGGCCCGGGCGGGCAGGTCACGGGTGTCGATCCCTCCACCGGGATGATGGCGAGGGCACGCCTGCCGGCCGGTGTCACGCTGCTCGAGGGCCGCGCTGAGTCATTGCCTCTGGCCGATGCGACCGTCGACTTCATCTCCATGGGCTATGCACTCCGCCATGTGACCGACTTAGACCAGGCCTTTCGAGAATTCCGGCGGGTGCTCAAGCCCGGCGGAAGCATTTGTTTGCTGGAAATCACCTGTCCCTCCGGCCGGGTCGGCAGGCTGCTGCTCAAGGCCTACATGCGGGGCGTGATTCCGTGCGCCGCCCGCTTGGTTGCCCGCCATCGGAACGTGCCGCGGCTCATGCGCTATTACTGGGATACCATCGAAGCGTGTGCGGCGCCCAGCGTCATCATGGCCGCCATTCGCGAGGCCGGCTTCGTGGAGGTGCGTCGCGCGGTGAGCTTTGGCATTTTTTCCGAATATTGCGCGACGCTTGGTCAGACATCCTAGCCGGCCCGCATCCGCCGCTGCAGCAAGTGCGGCAGGCGCACCAGGAAACCTGCGAACAAGCGGATATGCATCCAGGTGAGCAGGACATTGTCGCGACCGTAGCGAAAGTGCGAGACACCGCCCTCCTCGGGGCGAAAATAGCGGACCGGGGCGGCTAGATTGATGGCGCGAACCCCCCGCCAGCTCAGGCGCACCACCGCTTCGACGTCGAAATCGAAACGTCGCATCCACGGCCGCCGGCGCATGATCTCCACGAGCGCCGCCATGGGATAGACCCGAAAGCCATAGAGCGAGTCGCCGATTCCCGACCAGAGCGTCTCGAGATTGGCCCACCAATTGGAGATCCGGCGACCCCTGACGCGCAGCCGCGGCGCGCTCGAATCGAATACCGGCACCCCGAGCACCATCGCGTTGGGTGCGATGAGCGAGGCCTGCATGAAGCTGGGAATGCGCTCGGCCGGGTGCTGCCCGTCGGAATCCATGGTGAGCGCATGACTGAAACCCGCCTGCAACGCTGCCCTCATGCCATGCAGGACCGCTGCGCCTTTACCCTGGTTTTCGGGCAGCTTGAGCACGCGCAAGTCGTTGTTGTTGGCGCTCATCTTGTCGAGCAGGGCGGCTGACCCATCGGTGCTGCCGTCGACGATCACCCACACTGGTGACCAGTACTGCAGCGCGGCGCGTACCGTGGCCAGTACCTTGGGGCCGGGGTTGTAGCTTGGAATCAATACCAAGTGAGTCCGTGACGGTTCCCGCATCGCTCAGCCCTGGGGCAACCAGTGCGTTTGCAATGCCTGCGCCAATTCCTGTCGATAGTAGCGATCCAGCTCTGCGGTGAAGGCGCTCACATCGCGCGGCGGCGGGAATCGACGCCCAAGACGCACGCGGTAGATGATGGGCAGACTCGGGCGCCGAAACAGCGGCCAGCCCTTGCTGAGATACGGCGAGTCGGTCTCGATGATGAGCGTTTGAATGGCAACGCCAGCCTGTTTGGCAATCAGGCCGACGCTTGCCACCAAGGGATTGATTGGTGCGCGCACGGTCCGGGTGCCCTCGGGGAACAGCAGCAAGAGTCCTCCTTCGCGCAAATGCGCCACGGATTCCTTCACCATCTGCCGCGACGACTCGTTACGAACATAGCGGGCGAGACGAGAACCTGCGCCCAAGAACAGATTTTTCATCAATTCCGCCTTCATCACACAGACGATGTTCGGATGCCGGGTGAGGATCAGCAGCGCGTCGATCAGGCAGGGATGATTGGGCGCCAGGATCAGCGGTGGACCATCGCGCAAGGTGTCGATGGCGGACAGATCCAGACGATAGGAGCCGGAGAGTGACAGCGACCAGGCGTACAGCCGGAAGCCGGCCATGATTCCCCGACGCCCGACCCCGGTCCCGGCACGGCGCGGCAGGAGAATGTAAAGCGGCACGGCGATGAGCGACCAGGTGAGACAGATGAGGCCCAGCAAAACCAGTGACGCGTAAAGAGCGGAGTATTCGTAGAGGATTCGGAGCAGGCGGCGCATGCTGGGAGATGCCTCAATCGGGGACTTCGACCTTTTGCGCCGACGTATGGAAGATCCAGGCAATGCCGAAACCGCCCGACCAGTAGCTGTTGCGCTGCACCAATGGACTGGCATCGAAAGCGGCGCCCTCGAGACTGTCGCCGCGGACATAGGCACCCACCCAAAATTTGGGGAACCGCTTGGAGAGCGAGAAGATGGTTTGGGTTCCGGCATAGCCCCCGCTCGCCTGATAGGCGGGCCGGTCGGCGGTCGCGAATGCCGCCGCCACCGAGTAGAAATAATCGTTGTAGCGGCGGGCGGCAAACAGCGGGCCGGACAAGATCCCCGCGTGCCATCCGGCGAAACCCAGCGGGTCCGTGACGTCCAACGCCAGTCGCGGCGTAAAGGTCCAGCCGATGTACCGCGGCGGCGCCTCGACCTCGATGGCGGTGCGGAACGGCAACCGCAAGTCGAGGCGGATGTGTGAATCGGCGGTGCGCAGCAGATGAAAGTCGAGCGAGGGGCCCAATTCCAGGGTCGATTTCAGCTCCGGCATGCCGCTGCGGATACGGTCGTTGCGTACCGGGGTGGTGGCATTGCCGCTCAAGTTCAGTTCCACCCAATCCTGATTGAACAGCTTGCCGCGGATCCCCTCACGATCGGCGGTCAGGAACTTGCCGTTGTAGAGGAGATAGCCGATCGGCAGCGGATAGCCGTGAGTGGTGTCGGAACCCCGATAATCCTCGAAAGCGATGGCCCCGACGCCCGCGCCGACTTCGAGCAGCGGCTCCTCTTTGGCCAGTGCCGTTACCGTCCAACCCACCAGACCCAACAGCGCCGCCGCGCGCCGCCACCGGCTGCCGATGAGACGGGTTGTCCCGACCATCAGCCGCTGGTGAGGCGTTTGGGCTCGACGCGGATGTTGGCGGCGCGGCTCTTCAGCGCGCGCCAGGTTCGCTTGAGATTCGCCAGCGAAATTACATAGTAAAGCAGCTTGAACAAGCGCAGCGATGTCCAGATGGGCGTGTTCTTGAAGACATCACCCGCGAGCACGGAGAGGAGAGCTTCCTCCATGCGCAGGATATTGCGCGGACCTAAGAACAGTTCGCGCATGGTGGGATTGGTTACGCGGTAGATGAACCAGGAGAACTGTTTCGGGCCGTGGCGCACCAAGCGGTCGAAGCGTTGCAGGGCGCGGGCGCGTTGCTTGGGATCGGTGCGGCAGATGTGTGCGGTCTCGGCCGCCGCCATGCCGCTGTTCATTGCCAACATGACCCCCGAAGAGAACACCGGGTCGATGAAGGCGAAAGCATCGCCGGTGAGCAGGAAGTTGCTGCCGTAGGTGCGATCGCATGAGTACGAATAATTGCCGGTGGCCTCGACCTCCGACACCAGCTCGGCGTCCCGCAAGCGCTCGGCGAGCGGCGGGCACAGGGCGATGGTCGCGAGGAAAAATTCCCGTACCGGGCCGGCCCGACGCTTCAAATAGTGCGGCCAGACGACCGCCCCTACGCTGGTGGTGCCGTCCGCCAAGGGGATGAACCAAAACCAGCCGTAGTCGAACCAATAGATCGTGATGTTGCCCTCTTGCCTGCCGCAGTTACGCCGCGCGCCGCTGAAATGGCCATAGAGGGCGGCGCTATTATGTCGCTTGTTGCGCCGTTTCGTTTGCAACTGGGTGCCTAAGAAGGTGTCGCGGCCAGATGCATCGATGAGCTGGGGCGTCTCCCACGTCTCGGTGCGGCCGTCATCGTGGACACCGGTCACCCGCACCCTGTCGGGACCCAGAAACTCGACATTTCTGACGCGGCAGCCTTCCACCACCGTCGCGCCCCGGTCGGCGGCCCGGCGTATCAGAATCTCGTCGAACTCTGAGCGTCTGACCTGGTACGCCATCGGCAGCGATTTGTCCCAGGCATTCGCGAACTGAAACTCCTGGTGACGGCCGTCCCAGTGGGAAACGAATTCGGCACCCCATTTCTGCATGCCGATGGCGCGAACTTTTTCCGCCACGCCGAGTCTTTCGAGCAGCGGCATGTTGGCGGGCAACAACGACTCGCCGATATGGAACCGCGGATGACGAGCCTTCTCGACGACGACGACACGGTAACCCTTCTCGGCCAGCATGATCGCGGCCGAAGCGCCGGCCGGGCCGCCGCCGATGACCAACATGTCACAGGCGCTGAGCACCGCAGCGGGGGGCACCGTGGCGGGATGAGCTTTGGAGGGCTGCAACTGAGATTCATCGTCGAGTTTCATGCTTTCTCAAGGTATCCCTGCACTAAGAGACCGTCGCCCCGACGGCGGTAGTCTATCGTGCCGACAAACACGGGTCCAACGGCGGTAATATACGCACATGCACATCTTGATTGTCGAAGATGACGAGGTCGCGCGGGATTACCTGGCCAAGGCGCTGCGTGAAGTGGGTCACACTGTCGACGTGGCAACCAATGGCCTCGACGGCCTGCGGATGGCATCTTCCATGCCGGTGGGCCTCGCCATCGTCGATCGAATGCTGCCGAAGCTCGATGGGCTCGCCCTGGTGCAATCACTGCGGGCCACCGGACGAAAGATCCCGGTATTGATCCTGAGCGCGTTGGGTGATGTGGATGATCGCATCACGGGCTTGCGCGCCGGCGGCGACGACTATCTCACCAAGCCTTATCATCTGCCCGAATTGCTGGCGCGCATCGATGCTCTGGCGCGGCGCGGCGACTCGGGCAATGGCGAGGCGAACACCAAGCTCAAACTGGCGGACTTGGAACTCGATCGGATGACCCGCCGGGTGACCCGCAACGGCAAGAAGATCGAATTGACCGCTCGGGAGTTTCAGTTGCTGGAATTCATGATGCGGCACAGCGGCCAGGTGGTGACGCGCACCATGTTGCTCGAGGGCGTCTGGGATTACCACTTCGATCCGCAGACCAACGTCATCGACGTGCACATCAGCCGCTTGCGCCAGGCGATCGACAAGGATTTCGACAAGCCCCTGCTGCATACCGTGCGCGGCGCCGGGTACAGTCTGCGCGAAGACGAATAGTGCGCGTGGTACGCCGCCGGGCCGTAAGTCCGGACCAGCGCTTTCTGGGCGTGCTCGGCACCTCGCCGTTTCGAATCGCGATCGTCTATTCCATCGTTTTCGCCTGCGGCGCCGCGGCCTTGTTGGGCGCGGTCGATTTTGCGGTCTCGCGGGTGGTCGACGGCAGCACCGACAATCTCATCGAGGCCGAGGTGCAGGGACTGCGCGAACAGGTGCTGGCGCTGTCGCGCAGCGATTTCATCGAACTGGTCGAACAGCGTTCGCAGGACCAGGACGTGCGCGGCGCGGTGTACCTCATGGTCGATCCGAAGTTGCGGCCGGTGGCCGGCAACGTGCCGGCATGGCCCAAGATCGATGCCAGCGAGGGCAAGTGGATCCAATTCATGGTCTCCGTGCCCTTCGGTGACACGACCCGGGAACACGAGATGCGCGCGCAGCGTTTCCCGCTCCCCGGCGGCTACCGCATGCTGGTCGGCCACGATGTGCAGGAGCGTCAGGACGTGAAGAATCTGATGATGCGCGGCCTCATCGCGGCCGTGGTGTTGACCTTGTTGCTCGGCTTGGGCGGCGGCTTCTGGATGGGGCGGCGCATCCTCGCGCAGGCCGGTGCCATCTCGGCCGTGGCGACCCAGATCATGCGCGGCGATTTGTCGCAGCGCCTGCCGGTGCGCGATGCCGAGGACGAGATCAACAAGCTCGCCCGCGAAATCAACAGCATGTTGGACAAGATCGAGCAGCTCACTCTCGGCATGCGCACCGTGCTCGACAGCGCCGCGCACGACCTCCGGACGCCCTTGAACCGCCTGCAAGCGACCGCCGAGGGCGCCATGGACCAGCTCGTTCCCGGCTCGGTGGAGCGGCGAGTGCTGGAGCGCGTGACGACGGAGGTCGACCACATGCGCAGCACCTTGGATGCGTTGTTGCGGATCGCGCTCGCCGAGACCGGCACGGTTGCCCGGGAAGCAGTGGACTTGTCAGAATTGGTGGGCAGCATGGTGGAGCTGTACGCACCGGTGGGCGAAGAGCGCGGCATCGTTCTGGAAAGCGCGGTGGCGCCCGGCGCGCGCGTCCAAGGCAGCCGGCAGTTGCTGGCCCAGGCGCTCGCCAACTTGCTGGACAATGCCATCAAGTTCACGCCGGACGGCGGCCGCATCCGCGTATTGTTGCGCGGGTCGGCGACCACACCTGAGGTGGTGGTCGAGGACAACGGCCCCGGAATACCCGCGGACAAGCGCGAGATCGTCCTGGGTCGGCGCGTGCGGTTGGACGAGGCGCGAAAATTTCCTGGTTCTGGGCTGGGATTGTCGTTGGTGGCGGCGGTGACCAAGTTGCATGGTGCGAGGCTGATTCTCGATGATGCAGGTCCGGGTCTGCGGGTATCTCTGAAGTTTTGAACATGCCGAGAGGGTTTCATGCAAGCACGTTTGTTCTCCGCCGCATTGGCGTTGGCGATGGCCGGCTGCGCTGCCAATAATCACGCGTCCGCGCCGCTTGGCGTGCCGGCCGCTCCCGCGACGCCGGTGGCGCGGTCTGGCATCGATTTGGGTTTCGTCGACCCGAGCATCCGCCCGCAGGATGATTTGTATCGCTACTTGAATGGTAAGTGGCTGGACACCTTCGAGATACCAGCCGACAAGAGCACCTACAACGCGTTCGCCGCCATTCAGGATAAAATCCTCGATCAGTTGCACGGCATCATCGACGATTTGGTGAAGTCGACCCCTGCCGCCGCACCGCCGGGCGCGGCCAGCGGAGGCGCGTCCGCCGCGGCGCCACCGCCGCCGGAGGCGCGCAAGATCGCCGACCTGTATGTGAGTTTCATGGACGAGCCACGGCTCGAGTCCCTGGGAGCCACGCCGTTGAAGAAAGCCTTTGCGGCCATCGATGCGGTGAAGTCCAAGGCGGAGATACCCTCACTCATCGCCGCATTCAACCACGGCAGCGCGGCCGCGCCCTTGGATGTCGCCATCCAGCCGGACGAGCGAGATTCCAGCCGCTACGCGGTGTACCTGGGTCAGTCCGGCTTAGGATTGCCCGATCGCGACTACTACCTCAAGGATGAAGCGAAGCTCAAGGAGGCGCGTGCCAAGTATCGGGCGCACATCGAAAAGATGCTCATGCTGGCGGGCGAGGCTTCGCCTGCGAAAGCTGCCGCGGAGATTTTGCGGCTCGAAACGGCGATGGCGGAGTTGCAGTGGACGCGCGTGCAGAATCGCGATCCGGTGAAGACGTACAACAAATACGCCATCGCCGATCTGCATAAACTCATGCCGCGGTTCGATTGGCACCGTTACCTTGCGGGCTGCGAAGTCGCGGACAAGGTCGACTTCGTCATCGTCGCCCAACCCAGTTATTTCAGCGGTCTCGACCAGCTGATCCGGAAGACCCCGCTCGCGGTTTGGAAGACCTATTTCCGCTGGCATCAACTGTCGGCGGCGGCCCCCTATTTGTCCAAGGCCTTCGTCGACGAGAGCTTCGCCTTCAGGAGCACGGCGTTGCGCGGGGTGCCGCAGAACCTGCCGCGCTGGAAGCGCGGTTTGTCGCTGCTGAACGGCGCCATGGGCGAGGCGATCGGACATCTCTACGTGGACAAGTATTTTCCGCCGCAGAACAAGGCGCGCATGCAGGCGCTGGTCGCCAATCTTCTCGACGCCTACCGGCGCGACATCGAGACGCTCGACTGGATGGGAAAGCAAACCAAGCAGGGCGCGCAGGAGAAACTCGCCAAGCTCGTGCCGAAGATCGGCTATCCGGACCGATGGCGCGACTATGGCCGCCTTGAAATCCGGGCGGATGACCTGTGGGGCAATGTGCTGCGCGCCGATGAGTTCGAGTTTCAGCGCAACATCGCCAAGCTCGGCAAGCCCATCGATCGCAGTGAATGGGACATGACGCCGCAGACGGTGAATGCTTACTACAACCCGGTGATGAATGAAATCGTGTTCCCCGCGGCCATCCTGCAGCCGCCGTTTTTCGATGCGACGGCCGACGATGCCGTCAACTACGGCGGTATCGTCGCGGTCATCGGCCATGAGGTCAGTCATGGCTTCGATGATCAGGGCAGCCAGTTCGACGCGGACGGGAATTTGCACGATTGGTTCTCGAAAGACGATCATGAACGCTTCGCGGCCAAGACCCGGGCATTGGTGGCGCAATACGATGCCTATGAGCCGGTACCGGGTTTTCACGTCAATGGTGAATTGACGCTGGGCGAGAATATCGCGGATAACTCGGGACTGACCCTGGCGTACAAGGCCTATCAACTGTCGTTGGCCGGCAAGCCCGCGCCCGTCATCGACGGCTTCACCGGAGACCAGCGCTTCTACCTCGGTTGGGTCCAGGTCTGGCGGGGTAAGGCGCGCGAGAACCAGGAGATCGTGCTCATCAAGACCGATCCGCATTCACCGTACGCGGTGCGCGGTGTCGCGCCGCTCAAGAACCAGCCGGGCATGTACTCCGCGTTCGGCTTGAAACCGGGTGATGGCATGTATCTGCCGCCCGACGGGCGCGTGCTCATTTGGTAGGGGCGTCAAAATCCCGACGCCGCGGCGGCCTATCCCGGCGGCGCAGATTATTCGCGTAAGTCTCTGTGATCGTTGAGGACAATTGGCAGATTCGATAATGGCATAGAACTTGCTCGATGCTAGCTGCGGCAGACACGCCGCGTTAGGAATCGACGTTATGGCCGAAGAAGCCGCAGAAGCCGCCGCAGCACCCGCCAAGAAGGGCGGCATGGTGGGAATGATCGTCAACGGACTGGGTGTTTTCGTATTGTCCCTGGGAGCGGTGATCGTCGGCGGGACGATCAACCTCAAGCTTCATCCGCTGCCCGATTACAAACTGGACAAGGACGGCAAGATCACCGCCGTCGCGCCGGGATCCGCCGCCGCTGGTAAGGGCGAGGGTGAGACCAAGGCCTCCATGTTCCTGCCCATCGACCCCCCGCTGGTCGTCAACTTCGAGGATGGCTCCGCGGTCCGCTTCCTGCAGATCTCGATGACCATCATGTGTAAAGACCAGAAGGTGGTGGACAGCGTGACGAAGGATCTGCCGCTGATCCGCAACAATCTTCTCTTGCTAATGAGCAATCGCGATTACCAGTCGTTGATGTCGCGCGAAGGCAAGGAGAAGCTGCGCATGGAGGCGCTTGCCGAGATTCAAGCGGCGCAGAAGAAACAGGGTGGCGAGCAAATCGACGACCTGCTGTTCACCAGCTTCGTGGTGCAGTAATGGCGGCTGATGACGCCGCCGCGCAAGAGGAGGGCGCTGCGCCGGCAGCCGACGCAGCCACGGCCGCCGCGGCCGATGCGGCGAGTGCGATCTCTGAGGAGGAGGTTTCCGCCCTCTTAGAAGGCGCGAGCGCCGGTGCGGCGAACGTCCAGCCGTTCGATCTGACCGCCCAGCGAATCAATCCCATGCAGCTGCCCATGCTCGAGACCGTCTGCAAGATGTTCGCTGAGAAAATGAGCGCGGCGATCGCGGCGTTGATCGGGCGCGAGGTCAGCGTGCAATTTTCGGCGCTCGAGACGGGCAAGGCGGGCGAGTTACAGGCCGCGCTGCCGGTTCCGGCCAGTCTCTGCTTGATCCGCCTTAAACCGCTCGAGGGGATCGCCTTCGTGAGCGTGGATCCCGCTCTGTTACTGACTTTGATGGACGGATTCTTCGGCGGTCCCGGTCGGGCGGTGAGCGACGCGCAAGCGGCGATTGCCCCGGCGGCACTGCGTTTTCTCGCCATGCTGCTGCGTCACTTCACGGCGGGCCTGACAGCCGCCTGGGCGCCGGTGACGCCGATCGAGATGGAGTTGGTCAAGCAGGAGACGAATCCCCGCCTGATGCAATTGGGTGCGGCGCAGGATGCGTTCTTGGTGCTGCGCTTCACCATCGAAGTGGGCGGCCAGAGTGGCCGCATCTCGATGCTGATTCCCGAGACCATGTTCGCACCGATCCGCGCCAACCTGGAGTCGGAAGGCGGCACGGTGCGGACCGCTCCGCAGCAGAACTGGGCCCCCGTGCTCGGGGCCGGCCTTCAGGAAGCAGAGGTCGAAACCCGCGCCGTGCTCGCGGAGGCAAAAATCAGCCTGGGCGAGCTGGTACGCCTCAATGCGGGCGACATCATTCCCATCGAGCCGCCGCAATACGCCATTTTGTTGGCGGGCGAGGTGCCGCTCTATCGCGGGCGCTTCGGGATTTCCCAGGGGCGTAACTCGCTGAAAATTTTACCGGGAGGATTGTGATGAGCGTTCCTGATCCCAAGGCCGCGGCGGTTGCGCGCGCGCAGTTCAATGATCTTGGACCCAAGGCGGCCGGCGGCGGCGGTCAAGAGATCAACCTCAACATGATCCTCGATGTTGCGGTGACCGTGGCGCTCGAAGTGGGGCGCGCGCGCATGTCGGTGCGCGAACTCTTGCAGCTCGCGCCCGGCGCCATCGTCGAGTTGGATCGTCTGGCCGGGGAACCGCTCGATGTGCTGGTCAACGGCGTGCGCATCGCGCGCGGTGAAGTCGTCGTGGTGAACGACAAGTTCGGCATCCGCCTCACCGATGTGGTGAGTGCGACCGAGCGAATGGAGCACGCTCAATGAAGGATCTTGGCCAGTCGGCGTCGCCTTTGTCGGTGGGCAGCGCCACCCAGCTCATGTTGAGCCTGGCCGTGATCGTGGCGATCATTCTTGCCCTGGGTTGGGTGCTAAAGCGACTGAAACTAGCGGGCCCGCGCAGCCGCGGCGATCTTGCCGTGCTCGACCAGGTGGCGGTGGGCCCCCGCGAACGGATCGTGCTCGTCCGGGTCGGCGAGAGCCAGGTGTTGGTCGGGGTCAGCGCGGCCGGCATGGTCGCGCTCACGCCGTTGCCCGCACCCCTCGTCGTCGTTCGACCGGCGTCGACGACGCCGGCATTTGCCGATCGGCTGCGCGAACTCATGAAGCGCTCTGGAGCCGTTGAATGAACTCCCTTCCCGCCATCGCCATCAAGACCGCCGCCGACGGGGCGCAACAGTATTCGCTGACCTTCCAGGTCTTGATCCTGATGACGGTGCTGACCCTGCTGCCCGCCATCCTGCTGGCGATGACCTCGTTCACGCGCATCATCATCGTCCTGTCCATTCTGCGCCAGGCGATCGGCATGAATACCACCCCGTCGAATCAGGTGCTGACGGGTCTGGCGCTTTTTCTGACCTTCTTCGTGATGAGCAGCACCCTTGACCAGTCGTACAGCAACGGCATCAAGCCGTATCTCGACGGCCAGCTTGACGGCGAGACCGCCATCCAACGCACCGTGTCGCCGGTGAAAAAATTCATGCTCGCGCAAACGCGCGAAACCGACCTGCAGCTGTTCACCAAGCTCTCGGGCCGCACTCAATACGCGAGTCAGGATGATGTGCCTTTGAGCGTGCTGCTGCCCACATTCCTGACCAGCGAGCTCAAGACCGCCTTCCAGATCGGCTTCATGATATTCATTCCCTTCATCGTCATCGATCTGGTCGTGGCCAGCGTCCTGATGTCGATGGGCATGATGATGCTGTCGCCCGTGACGCTGTCGCTGCCGTTCAAGATCATGTTGTTCGTACTCGTCGACGGGTGGACTCTGGTGATCGGCACGCTCGCCTCGAGTTTCCATCAATGACCCCGCAAACCGTCATGGACCTCGCCCGCAGCACGCTGATGCTGACCGCGATCCTATCGGGGCCGCTGCTGTTGGTCGCGCTCCTCATCGGCCTGGTGGTCGGCATGTTGCAGGCAGCGACGTCGATCAACGAGGCAACCTTGAGCTTCATTCCGAAGATTCTGCTGATTTCGCTGACGCTGTTCGCCATCGGCCCGTGGATGATCCGCGAACTGGTTGATTTTACCCACGATCTCTATACCAACATCCCCAGCATGATCGGCTGACCCATGCAAGCGATCGTCGTCAATGCAGGGGATGTGACCAGCTGGATGGGGCGGCTCTGGTGGCCCAGCCTCCGAATCGGCGGATTCATGCTGAGCGCGCCGATCGCGAGCGAGGTGTCGATTCCCAAACAGGTGAAGATCGTGCTGTCATTGGCGCTCGCCGGTGTGATGGCGCCCATGGCCCCCGTACCGCCCGATCTGACCATCTTCTCGGGCGTCGGATTCCTGACGGCCGTCCAGGAAATCATCATCGGCGTCGCGATCGGGATGGTGATGCAACTGGCTTTCGATGCCCTCACCTTCGCCGGCCAGACCATCTCGCTGTCGATGGGATTGGGTTTCGCCACGCTGGTCGATCCGCAGCGCGGTGCGAGCGTGCCGGTGCTGGGCCAGCTCGTCTCCATCATGGGCACGCTGGTCTATCTGTCCATCAATGGTCATTTGGTGTTGGTGGGAGCGCTCGCCAACAGCTTTCAGACGCTGCGCATCGGCGCAACCAATCTCGACCGCGACTTCCTGCTCGCCGTCGCCAACTGGGGCGGCAGAATCTTCGAGACCGGATTGCTGATCGCGCTGCCGGCGGCGATCGCGCTGCTCATCATCAACATGGCCCTCGGCGTGATATCCCGCGCCGCGCCGACCTTGAACCTCTTCGGCATCGGCTTCACGATCACCGTGCTCGGCGGAATGTTCACGCTGATCGTCGGACTGGATGCGATGATGCTCGGCATCCAGCAACTCCTGGAAGACACGCTGCGGCTGGTCGTCGACTTGGTGGCCTCGCCACCGGCGGCGGTGCGCTGATGGCCCAGGAAGCCGAAACGGGCGGTGAACGCACCGAAGAAGCGACCGGCCGTCGTCTCGACCTGGCGCGCGAAGAGGGGCAAATTCCGCGCTCGCGGGAGCTCACCAATTTCGCCACCGCGATCTGCGGCAGCGTCATGCTGATCGCCATCGGCGGTTCGCTGACGCAATCCCTCACCGGCATCATGCGCGACACCCTGGCCTTCGATGCCGCCAATCTGGCCGATCCCTTGTGGATGATGACGGCCTTCGGTACCGCGATCCGCCATGCGATCTACGCGGTGATGCCGATTTTCGCGGCCACCATCGGCGTGGTGTTCGCCGCCTCCGTCGCGCTCGGCGGGTGGACGTTCACGCTGACGCCGATGATCCCGAACTTTGGCAAGCTGAATCCCTTGACCGGCTTCGGACGCCTGTTCGGTATGCACGGTTTGGGAGAACTCGGCAAGGCGTTGCTGAAGTGCCTGGTCATCGGCGCAGTGTGCGTGGGCGTCGTCATGCACCTGTATGGCAGCGTGATGTCGCTCGGCCGCATGCCGTCCCATGCGGCCATGACCCGGGGTGCCCAGTTGATGGGCTGGGCGTTCGTCTGGTTGACCGCATCGCTGGCGCTCATCGCGGCAGTGGACGTACCGCTGCAGCTGTTCGAATTTCATCGCAACCTGCGTATGACCAAGCAGGAAATCAGGGATGAGGCCAAGGATTCGGAGGGGCGTCCGGAGGCGAAGCAGCGCGTTCGCAAGTTGCAGCAGCAGGCGGCGCGGCGCCGGATGATGACCAAGGTGCCGACGGCCGACGTCGTCATCGTCAACCCCACCCATTTCGCGGTGGCCCTGAAGTATGACCCGAAGAAAATGCGTGCGCCGCGGCTGGTGGCCAAGGGACGGGACATGGTCGCGGCGAACATCCGCCGGATCGCCGAGGAGCATCGCGTGCCGGTGTTCGAAGCGCCCAAACTCGCACGCGCTCTGTACAAGAGCACGGACCTCGACGAGGAAATTCCCGCCGGGCTGTATGTTGCGGTGGCGCAGGTGCTTTCCTACTTGTTCCGGGTACGTACGCTCAATCCGACCCTGGCCGCGCGGATGGCGCGCCCCGACCCGAAGGTCGGCGATGAGTACGCAGACGTATGAACGGCCGTTCACCGCTCGCGATCTTCAGCGAATTCGCCCGCAATGGCCTCGGCGTGCCGTTGATCGTCATGGCGATCATCGCCATGATGGTGCTGCCGCTGCCGGCCTTTCTGCTCGACATCTTCTTCACGTTCAACATTTCGCTGTCCCTGGTGATCCTGTTGGCGGTGATCTATGTGCGGCGCGCACTCGAGTTCGCGGCCTTCCCGACCGTGCTCTTGGGAGCGACGCTGCTCCGACTCGGGTTGAACGTCGCCTCGACGCGCATCGTGCTCATCAATGGGCACACCGGCGGCCATGCCGCGGGCCATGTCATCGCGGCGTTCGGCCAGTTCGTGGTCGGCGGCAACTACGCTGTCGGCATGGTGGTCTTCATCGTGCTCGTCATCATCAACTTCGTGGTGATCACCAAGGGTGCGGGCCGTATCAGCGAAGTCAGCGCGCGCTTCACCCTGGATGCCATGCCGGGTCGGCAGATGGCCATCGATGCGGACCTCAATGGCGGCATCATCACCCAGGCCGAAGCCGTGGTGAGGCGCCAGGAAATCCGCGAAGAGGCGGATTTCTACGGCGCCATGGATGGTGCCAGCAAGTTCGTGCGCGGCGACGCCGTCGCCGGCATCATGATCGTTTTCATCAACCTGTTCGGCGGCACCATCATCGGCGCCACCCAGCACGGCATGTCCTTGGGCGATGCGGGCCGCACCTATGCGCTGCTGACCATCGGCGATGGCTTGGTGGCGCAGATCCCGGCGCTGCTGCTGTCCGTGGCGGTGGCGATTCTGGTGACCCGCGTGTCGAAGTCGCACGACATGAGTCAACAGATCATGTCGCAGGTTCTCGGCCAGCCGCGGGCCCTCGGTGTCACCTCCGGCATCCTCACCCTGCTCGGCGTCATTCCGGGCATGCCGAACCTGGTGTTCCTGAGCATGGCCGGACTCTGCGGGGTGGGGGCCTATATGCTCGGCAAACGGCGTACTGCGGAGAAGCAGGCGGCCGCGATCCCGGCACCGGCGGGGCCGCCGACACCGCTCGATCAGCGTGAGCTGTCATGGGAAGACGTCGAGGCGGTGGACTTGATCGGACTCGAAGTGGGCTACCGACTCATTCCGTTGGTGGACCGCGCGCAGGGCGGCGAGTTGATGGGTCGGATCAAGGGCGTGCGCAAGAAGCTGTCCGAGGAACTCGGTTTCCTGATTCAGGCGGTGCACATCCGCGACAACCTCGAATTGGGCCCGAATTCCTACCGCATCATGATCTTGGGGGCGCCGGTGGGCGAATCGGAAGTGTTCCCGGACCGGGAAATGGCCATCAATCCCGGACAGGTGTCGGGCACGTTGCAGGGCACTCCCACCAAGGACCCGGCCTTCGGGCTCGATGCCGTATGGATCGAGAAGTCGCGGCGCGAACAGGCGCAGGCGCAAGGCTTCACCGTGGTCGATGCCAGCAGCGTGATCGCCACTCACCTGAGTCATCTCTTGCAGTCGCATGCCCATGAGCTGTTGGGCCACGAGGAAGTGCAGCAGCTGCTCAATCGACTGGCGAAGAGCGCGCCGAAGCTGATCGAGGACCTGGTGCCGAAGCTTCTGCCGATGAGCGTGGTGGTGAAGGTGATGCAGCTCTTGTTGCAGGAGCGGGTGCCACTCAGGAATCTGCGCACCATCTGCGAGTGTCTCGCGGAACTCGCGCCGAAGAATCAGGATCCGAACGTGTTGGTGGCCGCCGTTCGCGTCGCACTCGGCCGCAGCATCGTGCAGAGCATCGGCGGGCTGCGCGAGGAATTGCCGGTCATGACCCTGGACCCCGCACTCGAGCAGGTGCTGCAGGACTCAATGACCGGCAGCACCACCGATGGCGCTCCGGGCTTCGAGCCCGGCCTGGCGGATCGAATTCAGACGGCTCTTGCGGACCGCACGCGCAAACAGGAGGCGGCCGGCGAGCCCGCCGTGTTGCTGGTCGCGCCGAAGATCCGCCCCTGGGTTGCCCGCTTGATGCGCCACTCGACCCCGTCGCTGTCGGTGCTCACCTATAACGAAATTCCAGAGAATCGCCGCATCCGTGTGATCGCGGCGGTCGGTCGTTGATGAACGATGATTCACGGAGGTAAGCGATGAAGATAAAACGTTACATGGCCGAGAGCATGCGTGCGGCGCTCGCACAGGTGCGGGCCGAACAGGGCGAGGAGGCCGTGATCCTATCCAGCCGTCGGGTCGCGGAGGGCATCGAGGTCATTGCCGCCTGCGACTACGATGAAGCGCTCTTCATCGGCGCGACGCAGAAGCGGGCACCGACTCCGCCGGTGGCTCCGGCCCCGCCGCCCGCGAGCGTCATGCCCGAGGAACCCAGCCCCAAGTTGCTGCCCGTGGTTTCGCCGGCGCCGGCCGGCAAAGCGGTCGCCGCCAACACACCGGTCGCCGCCAACACACCGGTCGCCGCCAGCAAGCCGACACCATCGCCGGTCGTACCGCGACCGGCAGCGCCCGAGGTGGACATGAGCTACCAATTGATGCGCCGGGAGGTGAAGGAGCTGCGCGACATGCTGCGCGGCGAACTCTCGCAAATGACCTGGAACGACAAGCGGCTGCGCGAACCGCTGCAGGCGCGCGTGCTCGAGCAGCTCACGGCCATGGACATCGGGCCGGATGTCGCGCGGTCGCTGGCCGAGAAGGTGCCGCGCGGCGCGAAACTCAAGAATCCCGACAATCTACCGCTGGCATTGCTCGTCAAGAGTTTGCGGGTGGTGGACAAACTGAGCACGGTCAATGCGGGCGTCATCGCCTTGGTCGGCCCGACCGGGGCCGGCAAGACCACCACCATCGCCAAGCTGGCGGCGCGCTGGAGCATGCAGCATGGCAGCCGGGACCTCGCGCTCATCAGCACCGATGGCTACCGGATCGGCGCACGTGAGCAGCTTTCCACCTACGCGCGGATCCTCGGTGCGCAGATGTATACCGCAAACACCGGCAAGGAACTCGCGCAGGTGCTGGAACGGCTGAAGTCCAAGAAGCTCGTGCTGATCGACACCGCCGGCATGGGCGCGCGCGACGCCAGGCTCACGCAACAGTTGTCGGCGCTGCAACTCGGCGCCGCGCGAGCGCGCGTGTTCCTCACCTTGCCCGCGCAGGGCGATGCGCATGCGCTCGACGAGATCGTCGCCGCCTTCGCCAGAATCTCGCCCAGCGCCTGCATCTTCACCAAGGTCGATGAAGCGGCGAGTCTGGGGGCGGTGATCTCCACGGCCTTGCGGCACCGGCTGCGCGTCGCCTATCTGTGCAATGGCCAGCGCGTGCCGGAGGACCTGCATGCGGCGCACGGACGGCAGGTCTGGCTCATCAAGTCCGCGCTCAAGCTCAAGGAGCGCGCGCCGGCGCGCGTCCCCGACGGCTATTTCGCGCAGCACTTCGGCGGAGCTGCCGCGCATGCGTAACAACCCATTTTCCAAAAACCAAGCAGAGACCCTCATGCAATTTAATTCAACTCAACCGGTCAAAGTCATCGCCGTAACCGGCGGCAAGGGCGGGGTCGGCAAGACCACCGTATCCGCCAATCTGGCGGTGTCGATGGCGGCGCAGGGCCGCGACGTGATGTTGGTCGATGCGGATCTCGGCCTAGCCAACGTGGATGTGGTTCTGGGGCTGCATACCCGCTTCCATCTGGGTCATGTGGTCAAGGGCGAGTGCTCGCTGGAGGATGCCATCGTCACGGGGCCGCGCGGGCTGCAAGTGGTGCCCGCCGCGTCCGGCATCAAACACATGGCGAATCTTTCCGCATCCGAACAGGCGGGAATCATCCGCGCCTTCAGCGATCTGTATCACCGGGTGGAGGTGCTGATCGTCGATACGGCGGCGGGGCTGCATGACAGCGTGCTCACGTTCAGTCAGGCGGCACACCATGTCGTCGTCGTCGTCTGCGACGAACCGGCATCGATCACGGACGCCTATGGACTCATCAAGGTGCTGAGCCGCGAGCATGGGGTGCGGCGCTTCCAGATTCTGGCAAATCAGACCCGCCGGGCAGGTGAGGGGCCGGATCTTTACCAGAAGATCGCGAGGGTCTGTGACCGGTTTCTCAATGTGACCTTGGAGTTCGCCGGTTCGGTGCCCTACGACGACTTCCTGCGCCGGGCCGTGCAGCGGCAAACCGCGGTGGTCGAGGCCTACCCGGCATGTATTTCGTCGGTGGCGCTAAAGAATCTGGCGCAGAAGGCCGATAAATGGTCTGTACCAAAGGGTGCAAGAGGGCACCTGGAGTTCTTCGTCGAACGAATGGTCGGGACTCGGATGAGTCCCGTGACGGTATTGCAATGAGAGCAAGTACACAGTATTCGAACACGCAGAAGCGGAGCACGGCCCAGAGCGGGCTGGCGGATGTTCCGGTCGGCGAGGTTCCGCAGCAAGAGCTGGTTCTGAAATATGCAGACCTGGTCAAAAGAATTGCCTATCACTTGGTCAGCCGCATGCCGCCGAACGTCGAGGTGGACGATTTGATCCAGTCCGGCATGATCGGGCTGTTGGACGCGGCCAAGCATTACTCCGCGACCAAGGGCGCCAATTTTGAAACTTATGCCGGGATCCGCATCCGCGGCGCGATGCTCGATGAGGTTCGCAAATCGGATTGGACGCCCCGTTCGGTGCATAGAAACATGCGCGAAATGGCGGATGTAATCCGCCGCATCGAAAACGACAAGGGCAAGGATGCGACCCCGGTCGATATCGCCGAAGGGCTGGGTGTGACCATCGCCGAGTATCACAAGCTGGTGCAGGACGCTGCGAGCTGCCGGCTGTTCAGCTTCGACCAAATGGGATCGAGTGAGGATGAGTCGAGTCCCGCCGATCACGCCCGCGACGAGCGGCCGGGGCCCTTCGATCACATCGAAGATGCGGGCTTTCGCGACGCCCTGGCGGGCGCCATCGGCACCCTGCCTGAGCGGGAGAAATTGGTGCTGTCCCTTTATTACGACGAGGACATGAACCTGCGAGAAATCGGCGAAGTGCTCGAAGTATCCGAATCCCGGGTTTGTCAAATCCATGGTCAGGCGTTGGTGCGCCTCCGTGCGAGGCTGACGGAGTGGTTGGCGCCGGACTGATTCATGGACATTTTAAGTGTCATCGGCATCGTGCTGGCTTTGATCGCGATCATCGGCGGCGCCATTCTCAAGGGCAGCAGCGCCGGCGCGCTGGTGGGCAGCGCGGCGTTCGTCATCGTCGTCGTGGGCACGCTCGCCGCGAGTCTGGTGCAGACGCCGATGCCGACGTTTCTGCGCGCCTGGAAGATCGTCGCCTGGGTGTTCATGCCGCCCGCCAACAATCCGAAGGCGATCATCGACAAGATCGTCGAATGGAGCAACATCGCCCGCAAGCAGGGACTGCTCGGGTTGGAATCCGCCGTCGAGGGTGAAAAGGATCCGTTCCTCAAGAAGGGCCTGCAATCGTTGGTCGACGGCGGTGAGCCCGATGCGATCCGCTCCAGCATGGAGATCGAACTCGAGACGATGGAACACTTCGACAACCAGGCCGCGAAGGTCTTCGAGGCGATGGGCATCTACTCGCCGACACTCGGCATCATCGGCGCGGTCATGGGTCTGATGGCGGTCATGCAAAATCTCGCCGATCCCTCCAAACTGGGACACGGCATCGCGGCGGCTTTCATCGCCACCATCTACGGCATCGCCTTCGCCAATCTGCTGTTCCTGCCGATGAGCAACAAGCTGAAGTCCGTCATCCATGGGCAGGTGCAAGCACGAACCATGGTGATCGAGGGAATCATTGCGATCGCCCAGGGCGAGAATCCGCGCAACATCGAAAGCAAGCTGCAGGGCTATTTCCATCATTGACCTTGGGGTTTGCATGGCACGGAAAAAAAAGCACGAAGAACACGTCAACGCCGAGGCCTGGGCCATTCCCTACGGCGACCTCGTCACTCTGCTGTTCGCGCTGTTCACCGTCATGTACGCCATGTCATCGGTGAACGAGGGCAAGTTTCGCGTGCTTTCGGACTCGATGATCGCCGCGTTTCAAGGTGCGCCGAAAAGCCTGCAGCCGATCAACATCGGCGAGAAACAGGTCGGCAAGGGCGGCGACAAAATGCTTGTCGGCGTGAACCCCACGGTCCTGCTCAAGATCAAGGCCACGAAGAACAGCCTCGCCGCCATCATCGAGTCCAATACGACGGGCAGCGGAGCGGACGCCGGTCGCCCGGAGGGAGCGCTCACACAGATGCAACATCGAGTCGAGGATGCCATGAAGTCGTTGATCGATGCCAACCAGGTCAGCGTGCACCGCGAGAACAATTGGCTGCAAATCGAGATAAACACGGATATTCTCTTTCCCAGCGGTGTCGCCGACTTTTCCACGGCGGCCAAACCGGTGCTCGATAAATTGGCCGAAGCTCTGCAGCCGTTTCCGAATGCGATCCGGGTTGAAGGGCACACGGATGATCGGCCGATCCGCACCGTGTTGTTTCCCTCCAACTGGGAGCTGTCCGCAGCGCGCGCGGCCAGCGTCGTACACCAATTCACGAAATTCGGCATCGATCCCTTGCGGCTCGAGATCGTCGGCTATGGCGAATTCCACCCCAAGGAATCGAACGATACCGTCGAAGGCCGCAATGCCAATCGGCGCGTCGAGGTGTTGGTGCTGGAGGATGCCGAGCACGGCACCGATGCCAACGCGCCCGGCGTCGAAACCGCCAACTCGAACAGCACTGCGGACAAGGGAGCTGCAGAGGCGTCGGCAGACGCCGGATCGGCTCGCAGCACCCTCCTGGTCAAGGCAGCGCAAAAGCCGATGGCAGCGGCGGAGGCAGAACCGGCGGCTGAAACTAAACATGAGTAGAGGATTCAACATGAATGATGGGGAACGCCGATGATGAGTGCGGAATTTATCCTGAACGTGGCAGTTGCCGGTATTGCCGCCGCCGCCCTGGTGGTGGCACTGGTGGCGGTGCATGCCGCGCGCGCGTGGCGGACGCAATGCGAGGCCTTGGGATCGAGCGTCGCGGCGCTGCGCCGCGAACTCGAACTGGTGGCCTCGATCAGCGTGCGCACCGGGCGGCGGGTGCAACGCGTCGAACATGAGTTCTCCGGCGTGACCGAGCGGGTCGATCAAGTCGAGTTGCGTGCTGCGCCCGGTGCGGGCGCCCTCGATCAGGCCATCGATCTGGCACGCCGCGGCGCCCGTCCGGAGCGGCTGGAACAGCAATTCGGCTTGAGCGTCGGCGAGGCTGACCTCGTGGCGCGATTGCACGGCAAGAGATTGCAGGCCGCCCGATAGCCGCTAGGGTCTGAAAGCGGTGGGGCAAAGTGTTTGCCGTCTGCCCGGAGGACGGAGGTGAAAGCAATCGTTGGAACGAAGACGGTTGCGTGAGGTCACAGCCACAGTGGCGGGCTCCGTTCCTGCGATCAGCGCCAGACTGCCAGCCGCCAGCAATTTTTGAAACCCAACCGACTTCCATCTCACCGTATTGAAGGATCTGTCGTGCACCAAGATCGAGCGCCGTGCGCGGCATCTTTTTTGTGATGTCGAGCCAAGGCCGAGACAATCGTCAAGCATTATTTGCTCGCCCTGAGAAGGAGTTCGCAGCGCCGCATTACATAAACGGTGTCCACTATCTTTCGAGGAATAGTAAGGAGCGGACATGACTGAGGTCATCGTGATTTTTTGTCTGGCAGCCGCCGGCTGCGTGGTGCGTGCGGCGACGGCTCCCGTGCTGCAATTGTTTGCGCGCACCCTGCCTAACGGCACCATCGCCGGCGGACCGAGCCACGGCCAATCTCCGGAGGCGCAGCCCAAGGCTGACCCCGTCGTGACATTCGGTGTCACGCTGGCCTGTTACGGCGCCATTGCACTGGCACTGGTGGCGAAGCTGCAAGGCAGCCTGGCGAGCGAACGAACCTACTTCGCTTTTGCGCTGCTGTGCGTGGGTGGATTGATTTGCGAAATTTCCCGCGCTCGGGTGGGTCATGGTGATCATGAGAGCGAGGATGAAAAAGACGATGACGATCAGTTGTCGGCGAATTCAGTGGGGCTATCGGTGGCGTTGATGCTCACCCTCAATCTTGCCGTGGCAGTGCTATGCAGCGGACAAGGACTCGTGGAAATCATCCCGCCAGCGACATCCGCCGCCAGTGATGCCGGCCAACTGGATCAGATCGTGGTGGTTGGCCGCCGGACCCCGGTCGATCACGGCGAAGAGGCTTACCTCTAGCCGAGCGGTTCCCCGGCGAAAAAAGCGGGCCTACCGCTCACCGCCTGCCGTGACCCCGCCCTGCGCCAGACGAATGGCTTGATGCAAGGTGGCGCATATTCGCGCAACGCCGATCACCGGCGTGATCGAGTGACGATCGAGATCCTCTCGCAGGTAATCGCTGACTCGACCGAGCGTGACCTTGACGTGCGCGGCCGCAAGATCCTTCAGTAGATCGCGGAGCGACCCCGCGGCCGAGTAGTCGATGTCCGTGATCGCTCCGCAGTCGAGCACCAGCCATTCGAGCCGCTGCGGCGCCGCGGCGACGAGCGAGCGCACCTCTCTAGAGAAAAAGTTGGCATTGGCATAAAAAAGATCGGCGCCGAACCGGTAGATGATGAGGCCTGGCGCCGTCTGCCGGCCGGGGGAGGCGGCGGCCGGTGCCCATTCGCCCGCTTCGTTCGGCAGCAACATCATCGTATGCGGCCGGTAACTATGGCTCACGTGCCGGAACAGGGACAAGGCGATCGCGAGAAGAATGCCCTGCTCCACACCGAGGCTCACCACCGTCGCCGTCGTGACGAGCGCCAAGGTGAATTCACCCGGACTTTCGCGGCGAATGGCGCGCAAGTTTGCGATGTCCACCATGCCCACCGCGATCGTGAAGACGACGGAGGCAAGCACGCATCGGGGCAGGTAGCGAAGCGGCGCAGTCAGGAACAACAGCACCAACAGCACCACGACGGCGAGCACAACCTGCGTGATCTGGCTGCGTGCGCCCATGCGTTCGGCCATGGCAGTCTGCGTGGGGCTGCCATTGACCGTAAAGGTACCGCTCAACGCGGCTGCGGCATTGGCCGCGGCGAGACCGAGAATGTCCGCATTCGAATCGACCTCCTCCCGGTAACGCAGCGCGAAGCCGCGCGATGTTGCCGCGCTTTGCGCGATGATCATGATGAAGCAGGAGGCGGCGACGGGCAGCAGCGCAAGCGCCTCGGTCCATGTCACCAACGGCCAACGGAGGAGTGGCAGCCCGCCCGGCACCGGACCCAAGATCGCGATACCGTGCCCGGCGAAGTCGACCGTCGCGCTCGCGACGATGGATCCCACGACCACGGCGAGCCCGAGCGGCAATCGATGGGCGAAGCGATTGCCGAGGAGGATGAGCAATGTGACCGACAGCGACAATGCCACGGTCGTGACCTGCGGGTGGGCGAGGCCGCGCAGCACATCCCAGACCCGGATCCACGAGTTGCGGGAAGTCATGGTGATACCGCACATGTCGCCCGTCATGGCGATGCACACCTGAAGGCCGACCCCTGTCAAGAACCCCACGAGCACCGTTCGCGACAGGAAGTCGGCGAGAAAACCCACTTTGAAAATGCGAGCGAGCAAGAGGATGCCGGCGGTGAGCATGGCGACGGTGCTCACCAAGGCCATGTAATGAGCACCACCGGGTGTGGCCATGGACGACACGGAGCCGGAGAGTATGGCCGCCGTGGCCGAGTCCGCCGCCACGACCAGGTGCCGCGATGAGCCGAAAACGGCGAAGCTCAACAGCGGCAGGAGCACCGTGTAAAGACCGGCGACGACGGGCGCGCCGGCGATACGCGCGTAGCCCAACACCTGGGGGACATTGATCGCGGCGGCGCTCACCCCGGCCAGCATGTCGCGCAGCGCGCCGCCACGATCCATTGGCCGGAAGCCGCCGAAGAATTTCATCGGCATCGGGGCAGTGTATCAAGATCGCCGCCAACTCCCTGACGCCAAAGTGGCAAAATCCCATTACACTGAGAACGAAGAGTTTCTCGAGGATCCGAGGTTGGATGCGAACGTCATGAAAGTGTCCGGATGAAAATACCCAGGGGGCTGCAACCGCTCATCGATGACGGCATGGTCGATACGGTGGTTCGCAAACTCAAGAGCGGCAAGGAGGCATCCGTTTACATCGTCGACTGCGGCGGGGAATTACGCTGCGCGAAGGTTTACAAGGAAGCCGAGCAACGCGGATTTCACAAACTGGCCCAATACCAAGAAGGACGGCGTACGCGCAACAGCCGCGATGCGAGGGCCATGTCCAAGCGCGGCAAGCATGGTCGCCGCGTGCAGGAGGAAGAATGGAAGAATGCCGAGGTGGATGCGCTATTCCAGCTCTCAGCCGTCGGCGTCCGCGTCCCCACGCCTTACCTGATCCATGAGGGCGTCCTGGTGATGGAACTCGTGTGCGATGCGCACGGTGATCCGGCGCCGCGCCTCAATGAGGTTCAGCTAGAGCCCGGTCAGGCGCGTGACTGGCATGCCTTCATGATGCAGCAGATCGTGCGCATGCTGTGCGCCGGTCTGATTCATGGCGACCTATCGGAATTCAACGTGTTGGTGGATGCCACGGGTCCTGTGATCATCGATCTGCCCCAGGCGGTCAATGCCGCGAGCAACAACAACGCTTTCGATATGTTGAAACGTGATGTCGATAATATGCGCGCCACTTTCGGCCAGGCGGCTCCGGAGCTGCTCGCCACGGAATATGCGCGCGAGATTTGGTCGCTTTATGAGGCCAGCGAACTGCGTCCCGATTCGATCTTGACCGGGCGCTTCAAACTCGACACGGCCGCCGCGGACGTCGACGCCGTCCTCGAGCAGATCGAAGCCGAGCGGCGCGAGGCGGAGGAACGGCAGAGGCGACGCAACGAAGCCAATCTGGCCTGAAAGTGATGGCGGATGAGACCTCAGGTGACGCGCAGCGCGCGCAGGATGGTCAGCGATCGTTCCAGGCGGGGAAGCATGTTACGAGAGAAGAACTGCAAATCGGTATCGGTGCCATTTTGCGCTTCTTCGCGATATAAGCCGATCGCCCGCTGTTCGTTGTCGATCTGGCGTGCGACGAAGTTTCGGTCCGTATAGCGCCCGCCATTCTCCTGGTCGTCCACCGGCAGCACCGGCCAGCCTTTCCGGGTGGCTAGTTGCGCGAGCGAATCGGTGGCCGATTCGCCGTCGGCGCGCAGGATCTGCGCCGCCTGTTTGACTTCGACGTTCGTGGAGTGCTCGAGGGCTCGCTTGCCGGCCGCCACTTCGCGCTGACCGAATGCTGACGCAGCACGCAAGAAGTCGGTGTCACGAACATACTCGTCGGCCCGCACCGCGCCACCAGAAAAAGCTGCCGACGCGAGCAGCAAAACTAGCATCCGTGCCGCGCGTGCGAGGTGGGATGCTGCTGCTGTCGGGCATGACATGGACCGCATCCTATAGACGTCGCGGCGTTGCGCTGTCGGCGGAGCCGGCGAAGCAGCGTAGGCGCAATCGCCGGACGCCGTGTCGGCGCGCTGCAACTAAGACTCGGTACCGGCAGCCTCAACCCGGAGATGAGCGCGCCCGGCTGAGAAACAGCAGCACCACCCCGGCAAGAATGACACTCGCGGATCCCCACTCCCAAGGGGTGACCACTTCACCGCCCACCGTGACGCCGAGAGCCAATGCCACCAACTCGAGCGCTCCCGGCAAGCGCGCGCCGCGTGCGAGTTGCCAGACAAGGAGCAAGCCGCCGGCGGCGATAAAGCGCGTCGACATCAGCATGAACGGGGCAAACCCCGCGAGTGCGACCCGGATGATGAGATAGGTGGACCCCCAGACGAACCAGGTCGCGGCAAGGCACCCCAGTACCAGCGGCGACAGCCCCAGCGAGGCGGGGGTGGGGTGCGTGTGCGTGGATCTCATTGGGCCAGCATCGATAAAAGGCGCGTAGGGCCGCTACTAGCCCAGAAATACCACGGTCCTTGAGCCATTCAGCAGGACCCGATCCTCCAGGTGATATTGCACGGCGCGCGAGAGCACCCGCCGTTCGATGTCCCGCCCTTTGCGAGCCAGCGTGTCCGGCGTGTCGGTGTGACTGACCGGCTCGGTGTCTTGGACGATGATGGGACCTTCGTCCAGGTCCGCGGTCACATAGTGCGCGGTCGCACCGATCATCTTGACGCCCCGTTCGAAAGCCTGGGTGTAGGGCTTCGCGCCCTTGAATCCCGGCAGGAACGAGTGATGAATGTTGATACAGCGCCCGGATAAGTATGCCGACATGTCATCCGATAGAATCTGCATGTAGCGGGCGAGAACCACCAAGTCCGAGCGTGTGTCCTCGACCAGTCGCTTGATCTTCGCCTCCTGCTCAGGTTTGGTGGCGGCGGTAACCGGGAGGTGATGGAAGGGAATGCTGCCGATCTCATCGAGATTGAGCGATTCTCGGGGATGGTTCGAGACGATGCCGGTGACCTCCATCGGCATCTCGCCGATCCGCAGGCGGTACAACAGGTCGACGAGGCAATGGTCGAACTTCGATACCAGGATCAGCACCCGCTGGTGCACGGCGCGCGAGCGTAGCTTCCAGTTCATCGCATACTTGGCTCCCACCGCACCGAAGCGTTGGCGCAGCTCGAGTTCCGTCGTGCCGTCGGCAACGTCGAACTCCACACGCATGAAGAAGCGGTTCTCGGCGAGATCGTCGAATTGATGTGCTTCCAAGATATTGCCGCCCGCCTCGAAGAGGCAGGCGGCAACGGTGGCGACGATACCGGGCCGGTTGGTGCACGACAACGTCAGATAAAAGGCATCTTTCAAGAAACGACTCCGGTGGATTCCATGGGTTCGCGAATGAGGCAGTGGCGATTGCCGCCGGCAAATTCACGCGCGTGTCCAAAAAATGATACCACGCGTCGGTGCGACAACCCCCCTGACGCGTTCCTAGGCGCGGCGCGCTTCGAGCCAACCGGCATCGATCTGAAAGGAGCGGTCGGGTGCGATCGCGAAGTAGTCGCGAGCCTCCTGGGGCAGTTCGTCGAACACGACCGACAGGGCGGCGACGCGCGGTTGAGGGGTGCCGATACGTGCCACCCAGGCGTCGAACACCATGGGCAGCTTCCACCGATGGCTCTCGGCTGCGCTGAAGTTCGCGGTGCGCAGCATGGTCCGCCATTCGGACTCGCGATAATCACGGACATGCGAGGTATCCCGCAGGATCTCCACCGTTTGCAGCACCGTGTCGAGCAACGGATCCTCCGGCGCGAGCACATCGATGACGATGAGGGTGCCTCCGTATTTGAGTTTGCGGGCCGCTGCATTCAGCGCGCCCTCGACGTCACGCCAGTGATGCGCTGAGTAACGGGTCACGATGAGATCGAAGCTCGCATCCTCGAACGGTAGGTGCTCGGCCGGACCCGTCTGGGTGAAGATGGCGGAGTGTCCACGCCGGCCTGCCTCGGCGGCCACGACCGCGAGCATCTGCGGCGATAGGTCGTAGGCGACGACGGTGCCGGCGCCGCCGCGCGCGGCGGCGTAGCTGGCGTGACCCGCGCCGCATCCCAAGTCGAGCACCCGAACTGCGCCGCTGCGCCGTACGTGGGCGGCCAAGCGCTCGAGATCAGCGCCATTGGCGTGGACGTTACTCGTGAGGTAATACTCCGCATTCGCGCCGAATTGATGTGCCGTCAACGTCTGTTGGTCCATGTCGGATTCCCCTAAACCGTGAGCGAAACATAATTGCCGCTCCATCGTAGCCCGCCCAGCACCGCGCTATACTGAGATAATCTCAGCAATCGCGTTGGTCTCGAGCATGCCTCCCGTCACCTCACAACTACGCGCCGTGCAGGCCTTCGGCGCGGTGGCACGCGCCGGATCGGTGGTGGCTGCGGCGCGCCAACTTGCCGTCAGTCCGTCGGCGGTTTCGCACCTCATTGGACAACTCGAGCGCCGTGTAGGCGCGCCGCTGTTCACCCGGGCAGGTCGCGGATTGACGATGACCAGCGAGGGCGAGCAACTCGCCGGCGCCATCGTGCCGGCCTTGGCGAACATTGAGGACGCTTTGAACACCTTCGCGCGGCGCGGCACCGAATTGCGCATCAGCACCGTCTCGACATTCGCCGTGCGCTGGTTGATTCCGCGGCTCAGCCGCTTTCAGGCGATGCACGACGATATTGAGCTGTTTCTCTCCACGTCCACTCGTTTGGTCGATCTCTCGCTGGAGACCTTCGATTGCGCGATTCGTTTCGGTCGTGGCGACTGGGCGGATGTCGCCAGTGATCCCTTATATCGGGAACAGCTGGTACCCGCATGTCATCCGCAATGGTTGGAGTCAACGGGCGTGCGTGCGCTCAAGGACTTGCGGCGGGCCAAGCTCTTGCACTCGCGGGCGCGCCGCGAAGACTGGAACCGCTGGCTCGATGCTCAAGCACTGACGGGAGTCGACACGGCCGCAGGCCCGCTGTTCGAAACACGCGCCCTGGCGATTCAGGCGGCGATCGCCCATATGGGGATCGCCATCGTCGATCCACGTTTCATCGAAGCGGAACTCGCTGCCGGCCAACTCGTCATCCCCTTCGCAGCGCCCTTGTCGTTGGACACGGGATATTGGCTGGTATGGCGGCCTGGGCGCGAACGCTCACGGCCCTTGGCGGCGTTCCGGCGCTGGCTCGCGCTGGAGGTGGCGTGAGTCTCGCCATCATCGAGGCGACCGAGGCGCCGCAGTTCGCTCTGGCGGGTCGATTGTTCGAGGAGTACGCGGCTGAGCTCGGCGTTGACCTGTGTTTCCAGGGCTTCGCGGCCGAATTGACCCAGCTACCGGTGATGTATGGCCCGCCCGGGTGTCTGTTGCTGGTCTTGCGCAATGGCGAGCCGGTGGGCTGCGGCGCATTGCGCTTCTGGGCCGCAGGCATTTGCGAGATGAAGCGGCTTTATGTCCGCGCAAGCGAACGCGGTGGTCACCTCGGACGCCGGATCGCCGAGGCGTTGATCGATCGCGCCCGGGCGCGGGGTTTCAGGATCATGCGCCTGGATACGCTCGCCGCCATGCAGGTGGCGCAGCGGATGTACCAGTCGCTCGGGTTCCGGGAAGTGGCGGCGTATTACGACAACCCACTGCCCGGGACGATCTATCTGGAACTCGACCTGAAGAGTCCGGCGCACATTCCCGCGGGAACGTCCGTGGATAATTGCCAGGAGGGTAGTGCGTAATGCCGGCCACGGCGATGCACCGTCGAATCACCTACGCTGGACCGCAATAGCGCACCGAGCCGGATGCGGAAATTCAAAGCCGTCGAAGCCCCTGTAGAACGCTAGATAGTCCCAATAGTGGGGGTCCTGTTGCAGTTGGGCGGCGCTTTCGACTCTCGCGAATGACTTTTTTCGAGTCATCGATGGCCTTGACATTGACCCTGCCTCGATTCCACGTACATCAGACTATTGCAGCTCTCAGGCTGCGCTCGAAGTCCGCGGGTACTGCGCGGCAATCCCGCCGAACGTGCCCGACGGTTTGACCGAGGTATAGGCCGGAAAATCGCGGCGGAGTGGGCCCGTGACGGTCAGCGCCGCCGCCCTTGGCGCTCGCGGCGGGTGAACGTTCGCACGTAGACTTCCGCAGGACGGAAGTCGGGCTAGTGCACGGGAACCCTGCGTTTCAATTCCTCGGCCCAGCCGAGGACGACATTAACCCTGGTGACGGGCTGGTCGGGAGGGTCTAGCCTCAGAACCATGATGAATTCTCCATCAGGGGTTACGTCAAAACTGCGAAGCGGGACTGTAATCAAGTAAGGTCCTTCGAATAGAACATGGGGAGCGCTGGCTTTAAGTTCGCCCGTCGTGGGAACATCGACAGCCATCATTGATGTCGATATGTGCGCCCCGCGATTT
>Ga0116226_10000212_pt1 | contig 47331 bp, 39 predicted proteins | sample S1TSphfallax_FD_89692 | JGI IMG/M metagenome (GOLD analysis project Ga0116226, IMG submission 89692) | Host-associated microbial communities from peat moss isolated from Minnesota, USA - S1T2_Fa - Sphagnum fallax MG | ecosystem: Host-associated > Plants > Peat moss > Unclassified | place: USA... | reverse complement strand
GCCGCATAAAGTTCATCGCGCCAGCTTTCCGCTGTGCCTTCCGCACGGGCGACTCCGATGAGTTCAAACGTCTCCGGCAGCATGCCGGCGCGCGAGAGATTATAGAGCGCCGGGATCACCAGCCGATTGGCCAGGTCGCCCGTCGCGCCGAACAGGACGATAGCGCAGGGGTCGACCGGCTTCACGGCCTGGCGTTTCCCGGACTCTGGTGTTGAGGCGGCTTGGGCGGCCCCAGCCGCGGCGCCCCTTGCCGATGGCATTGGCCTGTCATCAGCCATGGCGTTAGGCCGCCCTTATGGTCTTGGCTTGTGACTGTTCGGTCTCGGGTTTTGGTTGGGGATCAATGGCCTCTTGCCCCTCCACATGCCCGCCAAACCCAAAGCGCATTGCCGAGAGCATCTTCTCGCCGAAGGTATGGTCTTTGCGAGATCGGAACCGGGCATACAGAGCGGAGGTGATGACCTCCGCGGGCACCGCCTCTTCAATGGCCGCCTCGACGGTCCACCGACCTTCTCCCGAATCCTGAACAAAGCCGGAGAAGGTGGCGAGGCGGGGGTCTTTGGCCAAAGCCGACGCCGCAAGATCGAGCAACCAGGAGGACACAACGCTGCCCCGCCGCCAGACCTCGGCGATGTCGGGGAGGTTCAGTTCATATCTTTCGGCCTCCGGCAGATCCTCCGAGTCCTTATTGCGGAGAATGTCGAATCCCTCGGCATAGGCCTGCATCAAGCCATATTCGATGCCGTTGTGGACCATTTTGACGAAGTGGCCCGCGCCGGAGGGGCCCGCATGAATGTAGCCGCGTTCAGCGCGCGTATCGCCAGGCTTCCGGTTCGGGGTGCGGGCGATGTCCCCTATTCCGGGGGCCAGAGCCGCGAAGATTGGATCGAGATGGTCCACGGCGTCCTTCGGGCCGCCGATCATCATGCAGTAGCCGCGTTCCACGCCCCACACACCGCCCGAGGTGCCGCAGTCAACGTAGCGGATACCTTTTTCGGCGAGGCTCTTGGCGCGCTGGATGTCGTCCTTGTAGAAGGAATTGCCGCCATCGACGATGATGTCGCCGGCCTCCAGCAGACCAGCCAATTCATGCACCTTTGACGCCGTCGGCTCCCCTGCGGGGAGCATCAGCCAGACGAGACGTGGTTTCTCCAGCAATCCGACGAGCTCCGATGTCGATGCGGCGGCCGTGGCGCCGTCTTTCGCCAAGGCCTCGCGCGTCTTCGCGTCGCGATCAAAGACCACGCAGGCGTGTCCCGCCTTCAGGAGGCGGCGCGCCATGGAGCCGCCCATCTTGCCCAGGCCGATGATGGCGATTTGCATAGGTGGCGCTCCCTGGACGGACAAAGGCTATTGAAGCGCCGCCTTGGCGGCATGGGCTAAGTCTGTCAGCCCGGCATCAAGATCCTTCAGGTGGATACGCAGGACCCGGCGGTCGCGTTCCACCAGCACGTCAAGATCGCCGCTGGCCTGAGCGGCTTTGACGACGCCGAAGCTGTAGGAATGCCCAGGCACGTCCAGATCGACCGGATCGTCGCAGGTGATCTGCACGAAGACGCCAGTATTGGGCCCGCCTTTATAGGCTTGGCCCGTAGAGTGCTGAAAGCGGGGCCCAAAGCCCAGGCACGTGGCCGCGCCGGTTTTGTCGCGGACCGCGGAGCGAACGCCCGTAAGGACCCGCTCATGCTCGGCGTTGCGATCAATATAGGCCAGAAGCGCGACGTAGTCCCCCGCGTGGACCCGGTCGAAATGACTCCTGAGATAGCCTACGAGCGAATTGTGACGTCCCAGCTCCTCGGCATTTCGAGGGTCGGCATAGACCGCGACCCCATTCTGTCGGAACACAGGTTCGTCGTTCGGCGCGGCGTGAGAGGTCTCATAGGCCTGCATCAGGGCGCTGGTCTTTTGCTTGCTGGCTTCCACGTCGGGTTGGTCAAAGGGATTGACGCCCATAATCGCGCTGGCGACCGCGGTGGCCACTTCCCAGCGGAAGAATTCTTGGGCCACGCACCATATGTTTGGCAGAACCACTCGCGCGACGGGGTGGCCGGCCTTTTCAAGGGCGTCCACGGCCCGGCGCTGAGCCGGGTCCGAATGACCGGCGAGCTCCAGATAGGCGAAGACGCGGTCAGCGCCATATTGCTCAGGCGTTCCAAGGGGTTCGCCGGCCAGGGGAATGAGCCCCCGCCCCTGCTTGCCGGTGCTCTCCGCCAAAAGCTGTTCCAGCCACGCGCCTAGGTCTTCTATCCCCGGCGAAGCGATGATGGTGATCTTGTCCCGGCCAAACTGCGTGGCGGCAACACCCAGGGCGATCCCCAGTTGAACCCCTGGGTTCTCCGAGGGCGGCACATCTGGACCGCAGGAGCGAACCATGAGCCGCGCTGATTCAAGGAGCCGTTTAACCTCAATGCCCATGGCCGCGGCCGGCGTCAGGCCAAACTTGGACAAGACCGAATAGCGGCCGCCGATCGTTGGCGCGCCTTGAAAGACATGGAAGAACCCAAGCTCCTTGGCGCGCTTTTCCAAGGATGAACCAGGATCGGTGACGGCCACAAAGCGCCCACCCGCCGCGTCCGCGCCTCGCGTCGCCGCGACGCGCGCGAAAAAATAGTCCAGCAGAATGTTCGGCTCTAGCGTGCCGCCGGACTTTGAGGACACCATGAAGAGGGTGCTCGAAAGATCAACTGAGTCCTCGATGGCCCGTATCTGGGCGGGATCAGTGCTGTCGAGGATTTGGAACCTGGGCCAACCCGCTTGAAGCCCCAAGGTTTTTCCGAAGACCTCGGGGCCAAGGCTGGATCCCCCCATGCCCAGAAGGACGATATCGCCAAAAGCAGCCTCGCGGACGGATTTAGCAAAGCTCTCTAGCTCACGCGGGTCACTGAGTTCAGTCGCGACAATATCAAGCCAGCCGCCCCACCGGTCCTCGTCATTTCCGGTCCAAAGATCCGTGTCGCCGGACCAGAGCCTTCTGATGCGCCCATCCTTGCGCCAAGCCTCGCACTCGCTGGCTATGGCCGCTTTTAGCTCCGGACTTCCCGCCGATATCTCAAGGCTGGCGAGTTCGCCCTTCAGATACGAACGCCGTTCGCTTGCCACCGCGCCGAGCAGCTTGTCAAAATCGTCCGCGAAATGCTGGACGCCCTCTGTCAGCAAGTCATTGGTGACGGCCGCCAGGTCGATGCCATGACGCTTCAAGCCGGCGAGCGCCTCCGACGCCGCGCCCACCTGTTCTTCCACCGCGCCCGCGCTGGCCTGGCCGTGGTCGCGATAAGCGTCCATCGTCGCGGGCGGCATGGTGTTCACGGTGTCGCGCCCGACAAGCGCATCGACATAGAGGGTGTCTTTATAGGCGGGCGACTTGGTGCTTGTGGACGCCCATAACAGGCGTTGCGTGGTGGCGCCCGCAGCGGCCAGGGCGGCCCAGCGCGGGCCGGAAAAGAGCCGTTTATAGGTCGCATAGGCCAGCTTGGCGCTGGCGATCGCCGCCTTGCCCTTCAAGGCCTCGGCCGATGGGCTATCAAGTCCGTCGAGGCGTTTGTCGATGGCGGCGTCTATCCGGCTGACGAAGAAGCTGGCTACGCTGGCCACCTTTGATAAGTCGCCGCCGGCCCGGGCCAGGTCCTCGAGACCCGATAGATAAGCGGCCACCACCTGAGCATAGACATCCACCGAGAACAGCAGGGTGACGTTGATATTGAGGCCATGGCCAATGAGTTCGCGGATTGTGGGCAGGCCTGCTGGCGTCGCTGGAGTCTTGATCATCAGGTTAGGACGCGCCACCGCGGCCCAAAGCCGTCGGGCCTCGGCCACGCTGGCTGCGGTGTCATTGGCGAGATAGGGCGAACATTCCAGGCTGATATAGCCGTCTCTGCCCTGCGTCTGATCATAAACAGGTCGAAGGACATCCGCGGCGGCGCGAATATCTGCGATGGCTAGATGTTCGTAAATGTCGGAGACGCCGTGATCTCCCAGCGCCATATAGTCACTGATCGCGGACGCATATTCGTCGCTTTCCGCGATGGCCTTTTCAAAGATCGACGGGTTTGACGTGACGCCTTTCAAGCCGTCACGGGCGATCATCTGAGAAAGCTCGCCCTTTTCCATCAGGCTACGGGTCAGATAATCGAGCCACGGCGACTGTCCGTAGGCTTCAAGTTTCTGGAGAGGGTTCATGCGTCATACATCTCACTGCGCCGGAGCTGGTCCCTCGCGGTCGCCAACACATTTTCCAAGGTAAAGCCGAAGGTCTTCATCAGATCGTTGATCGGGGCGGAGGCGCCGAACCCATGCATGCCGATCTTTGCGCCCCCGACGCCGACATATCGGTCCCAGCCCATGACCGAAGCCGCTTCCACGGATACACGCGCCCGCACCCCACTCGGGAGGATGCTCTCGCGGTAGGCTTCTTCCTGGTGTTCGAATAACTCCCAGGACGGCATGCTGACCACGCGGGCGGCGACGCCCTCGTCTTTGAGCGCCTCATAGGCCGCCACGCAAAGCGCGACCTCGCTACCCGTTCCCATGAGGATAATCTCCGGATCACCCGACTCGGCCATGACATAGGCCCCCCGGGCGACGCCAGAGGCCGAGCCGTAGAGAGTGCGATCAAAGGTGGGCAGCGCTTGTCGACTTAGGACGAGACAGGCCGGCTCGCGCTTCAGGGTGGCGATGACCCGCCAGGCCTCCACCACCTCATTGGCGTCGCTGGGTCTGAACGTGATGAGTCCCGGGATACTCCGAAGAGCGATCAGTTGCTCGATCGGCTGATGGGTGGGGCCGTCCTGCCCAAGGCCTATGGAATCATGAGTAAAGATGTAAATCGCCGGCAGTTCCATGAGAGCGCTGAGGCGGATCGCCGGCTTCATGTAGTCCGAGAAGATAAGAAATGTGGAGCCATAAGCCCGCAGCCGTGACGCATTCAGACCGTTGACCACAGCGCCCATGGCGTGTTCGCGAATCCCGAAATGGAAATTACGTCCGCCATATTTCGCCGCCTCGAACCCGCCCGCGCCTTCAAACGTCAGATCTGTCTTTGTTGAGGGTGATAAGTCAGCCGCGCCGCCGATCAGCCAGGGATAATTCTCCGCAAGCGCGTTCAGCGCCTTTCCCGATGACTCCCGCGTGGCGAGGCCCTTGGGGTCCGCGGGGAAGTTGGGCAGGCCCTTACCCCAACCTTCTGGAAGATCGCCGTTCTGGATTTGGGCAAACTGCTCCGCGAGGTCGGGGTGAGCCGTCTGAAGCCGTTCCATGTCCGAAAGCCACGTCGCGTGCAGGGCTTTGCCATGCTCGCCAATTCCGGCGTCAAAATGCGCGCGGACTCCGTCGGGAACAAGAAACGCGGAGTCTTCCGGCCACCCGTACTTACGTTTCGCAAGCCGGATCTCCTCTTCGCCCAGCGGTTCACCGTGGGCCGCGCTGGTATCCTGTTTGTGAGGCGCGCCGTAGCCAATGTGACTTTCGACGATAATGAGGCTTGGGGCGCTGTCAGTCCGACGGAAGGCTTCTAGCGCCTCGGCCATGCGCCCCGTGTCGTTCGCGTCGCCAACATGCTCGACGTTCCAGCCATAGGCGCGAAAGCGCGCCGCGACATCGTCGCTGAAAGCCAGATCGGTGTGACCTTCGATCGTGATGCGGTTACTATCATATATCCAGCAGAGATTGCCGAGCATGAGATGTCCGGCGAGGGAGGCGGCCTCGTTGGAAATCCCTTCCATCATGTCGCCGTCCCCGCAGAAGGCATAGACATCGTAGTCGACAACCTTCAAATCTGGACTATTGAACTTGTGGGCCAGCCAGCGCTCGGCGATGGCCATTCCCACACTGTTCCCGCAGCCTTGGCCGAGAGGGCCGGTGGTGATTTCCACACCGGTTGTGACACGGTATTCGGGGTGCCCTGGGCATCGACTGCCAAATTCGCGAAATTGTTCGATGTCTTTAATGGTGACGGAGGGCTCTTCGAGGGTCTGCCCCCCTGCGCTGACCGTCTTCACGCCTGAGAGATGCAACATCGCATAGAGCAGCATGGAGGCGTGACCGTTGGAGAGCACGAACCGATCACGGTTGGGCCAGTGAGGGTGACCAGGGTCATATCGCAGGAAGCGTTGCCACAGGGTGTAGATGACCGGGGCGAGCGCCATGGGCGTGCCCGGATGTCCTGAATTGGCTTTTTGAACCGCATCCATCGACAAGGTCCGGATTGTGTCGATGCAGAGTTGATCAAGCGAGTTGTCATCGGGCGGTCCGGAATCCGAGACGTCCGCGTCGCGTGGCGACGGACCCTGGGCCGGTGTGGTCTGGGTGATCTCAAGAGCGTCCGACAGTTCCCCATGATCTTGATCGTTCATGCATCCTCCGCGCCCAAGACACCCCGCCACGTGGCAGTTTGCATGAGTTTGTATAAGCAGGCCCTCGCGGTGAGCCGTAGACTCGGAAAATACCTAGCCCACGACGAGATGCGAGCGCTCCAATGAGGCGTCTAACGCCGGGCGGCGTACGCCGGTTGCGCGCCGCCGCGCCGAGGTGCCCGACCTGGATCATCTCTTCCGGTCCAAGGGGTCCAGCGCCAGTTTTTGACCTCCGGCATGTCCTCTCCATGCTCGCTAACATAGAGCTTATGGCGCTCCATCGTTTCCCAATAGCGCGCCGTCGCCACATCGACCTGTGCTTTCAGGCGGGGAATCCGCCTTATGGCGTCGAGAGCCAGCTGGTAGCGATCAAGGTTATTCAACACGACCATATCGAACGGGGTCGTTGTTGTGCCTTCCTCCCGATAACCCCGTACGTGAATGTTGTCGTGATTTGTGCGACCGTAGGTCAGCGAATGGATCAGCGCCGGATATCCGTGGAATGCAAATATGACCGGCCTATCTTTGGTAAATAGCGCGTCAAAGTCCTGACCCTCCAGGCCGTGCGGATGAACTGATCGGGGCTGAAGGGCCAACAGATCGACGACATTGACGACACGGATGCGGATGTCGGGGACATAGTCCCGCAGCAATGTAACGGCGGCGAGGGTCTCAAGGGTCGGCACATCGCCCGCGCAGGCCATGACGACATCCGGCTCCTCCGCACCGCGGCCCGCCCAATCCCAGACGCCGATGCCCGCCGTGCAATGACGCACCGCGGCGTCGATATCGAGCCACTGCCATTCCGACTGCTTGCCCGCGACGATCAAGTTCACATAGTCCCGGCTCCTGAGACAATGATCCGCCACGGAGAGCAGGCAGTTGGCGTCGGGCGCCAGATAGATCCGCACCACGTCCGCCTTCTTGCTGGCCACATGGTCGATAAAGCCCGGGTCCTGATGGGAAAATCCATTATGGTCCTGGCGCCATACATGGGAGGTCAGCAGGTAGTTGAGCGACGCGATGGGCTTTCGCCACGGGATGGCGCGGTTGGTTTTCAACCACTTGGCGTGCTGGTTGAACATCGAGTCGATAACGTGGATGAAGGCCTCGTAGCAGGCGAAGAGGCCGTGGCGGCCCGTGAGCAAATAGGCTTCCAGCCAACCCTCGCAAAGATGCTCGCTCAGCACTTCCATGACCCGGCCATCGACGCTCAGGTCTGTGTCGTTGGGCTCAACGCGCGCCATCCATTCCTTGCCAGACACTTCGTAGATGTCGTCCAGTCGGTTGGACGCGGTCTCATCTGGTCCGAAAAGCCGGAAGTTCCTCTTTTCCAGATTGGCTTTCATCACATCGCGCAGAAGTTTCCCGAGAGTGCGTGTCGCCTCGGCCTTAACCGCTCCGGGTTCGGGAACTTGGACAGCGTGATCGCGGAAGTTGGGCATCGACAGGGCGACAAGCAGTTCCCCGCCATTGGCGTGGGGGTTGAAGCCCATCCGGTGATGACCCGTGGGCGCAAGCGCCGCAAGCTCGTCGAGGAACGCTCCGTCCTTATCAAACAGCTCATGGGCCGCGTAGCTCTTCATCCAAGATTCCAACAACCGGAGATGCTCCGGATTTTCGAGGTTCGTGATCGGAACCTGATGCGCGCGCCATGTCCCCTCGACGGGCAGTCCGTCGACGAACTTCGGCCCCGTCCAACCCTTTGGTGAACCAAACACGATCATGGGCCAGACCGGACGTTCGGGCCGCGCCGACTTTGTCGGGGATCGAGCACTCTTTTGGATGCGTTGAATTTTTCGAAGCACCTTATCCAGCGTCGCCGCGAGGCTTTGATGCATCACCGCGGGGTCTTCGCCTTCCACAAAATGGGGTTCGTACCCGTAGCCACGCAGGAGCTGAGTCAGCTCCTGGCGACTGATCCGCGCCAACAGCGTGGGATTGGCGATCTTGTAGCCGTTGAGATGAAGAATGGGCAGAACGGCGCCATCGCGGGCCGGGTTGAGGAACTTGTTCGAATGCCAGCTCGTGGCAAGGGGACCTGTTTCCGCTTCGCCGTCCCCAATGACACAGGCGACGATCAGATCTGGATTGTCGAAGGCGGCGCCGTAGGCATGGACAAGGGAATATCCCAGCTCGCCACCCTCCTGAATCGCGCCAGGCGTTTCGGGTGAGACGTGGCTCGGGATGCCATAGGGCCAGGAGAACTGCCGGAACAGCCGGTAGAGACCGTTCTTGTTCCGCTCAATGTCCGGGTAGCGCTCGGTGTAGGACCCCTCAAGATAGGTCTGGGCCGCGATACCCGGGCCTCCGTGGCCGGGACCGGCTATGAAGATCATGTTCACTTCATTCTCTTTGATCAGCCGATTGAGGTGAACATAGAGAAAGTTAAGGCCCGGTGTGGTCCCCCAATGGCCCAGCAGTCTAGGCTTGACGTCCTCCAGCGTCAGAGGTGTTTCCAGAAGCGGATTGCTCTTAAGATATATCTGACCGACCGAGAGGTAATTGGCGGCGCGCCAATAGGCATTCATTTTCGTGAGAAGTTCTGGAGACAGCTTATCGGACATGGAGGCCTCCAGAGTTTTCGCGCCGCGGCGGCTCTGGTTTCAATCCGGCGCGCCAATGCGACGCCCGGAGCCACGCCTCAGCGTCAAACCCGCCATCTCTTGGCCATATAAAGTCGCCTTTCTCTCCGGCGTAGGCTCGGAAACTACCTAGGCGGAACCCACGACCGTCAGGGTTTGCCGGGCAATCACGACTTCCTCATCAGTTGGGACGACCCACACCGAAATCCGGCTTTGTGGCGACGAGATTCGGGGTTCATTCGCCCTATTGGCGTCCGCATCCAGTTCGACCCCAAGCCAAGCGAGCTTGCGACAGACGGCGGCCCGCACCGAAGCAGAATGCTCTCCGATCCCGCCGGTGAAGACAAAAGCGTCGAGACCGCCCAGGGCGGCCGCATAAGCGCCAGCGTATTTTGTGACGGCGTAGACGAAGTGCTCAATAGCGGCCGCGGCGCGCGGATCGTCACTGGCCTCAAGAACCTCCATGGCGCCGCTGAGGCCTGACAAACCCAGCAGCCCCGAGCGCTCATAGAGTATCTTTTCCAGAGTGGCGTCGTCGAAAAGCTTGCGGCGCAAGAGATAGAAAATGACCTCCGGGGGAACATCGCCCGAGCGCGTGGCCATGGGAAGACCCGACAGGGCGCCCAGCCCCATGGTGGTGTCGACGCTGCGCCCATCAAGCATGGCGCAAAGGCTGGCCCCGCCGCCAAGATGCGCCGCGATAATGCGCCGCGCCTCAGGCGCCAGCTCGGTCATTCGTCCGCTCACATAGGCGTAGGACAGCCCGTGAAAACCCCAAGGACGAGCCCCCGCGTCGCGGACGCCCTTTGGAAGGGCGTAGGTCCTCGCGACGTCCGGCAAAGTCGAATGGAACGCGTTATCGAAGCAGGCGACCTGAGGCAGGTCGGGGAAGAACTCGACCATGGCTCGCGCGCCGCCGACATCGGTCGCCTGATGCGAGGGCTCCATGATCGCCAAGGAGTCCAGATAGTCGAGGACGGCAACGTCAATCTTCACAGGTTGCTCGAACCGGGCGCCTCCGAGCAAGACGCGATGGCCCACTGCACCGAGCGTCCTTGCGCCAAGATGGGGCTTGAGCCATTCCATGACGACGTTCATCGCCTCCCGGTGGTCGATCACACTGCCCTCTTTACAATGTTTAGAGGGGAGGCGCTCGCCTTTGGCGTTGTGCGCCTTGAAGACAGGGTCTGTTTGGAAACCTTCAACGCTTCCGCGAAGAATGAGAGGGGGCGTTCCGGAGGCATGCATGCCATAGGCGCCGAACTTAAGGCTTGTAGAACCTGCATTGAAGACGAGAACGGCTTTGGTCACGCCAGACCCCTCCGGTTTCCCCCTAGACGCCTTGAAAGCCAGGTCCACTTGAAGGCTTTTCGAACGGCAAAACGCGGCATGCGGTACGAGTATTCCCCGCCCGAACCAACCACCACAGACTCGGAAACTACTCAGCCACGGACTGGGATCCGCGCGCCTTGGCCTGTGTTAGCCGGCAGGCGCCTCTCTCACGTCCGCCACCGACGGAAGGTCCGACAGACTCCGGATGGTTTCCTCGATGTCGCGGCGCGGAAGCGGCCCGAAGGTGATCTGTACATCGTCGACATCCAGGATTTCGCTGGGCTGGATGAGAAGACGACGGACCTGGGCTGAGCGCCAGCCGAGCGCCTGCTCAACCAAGCGAGGCGCAGCGCCACGATCCGCGCGGAAGTGAATTTGGACGGCGCGCCGCGTGCCCCGAACGCGTTCCTCCAGCGGCTTAATCCCCGCCAGAATGAGCAGCATGATGACTGTTGCAGCAGCGGCGGCCAAATAGAGGCCCCCGCCAACCGCCAATCCCACCGCCGCGACCGCCCAGAGGCTTGCCGCCGTGGTTAACCCCTTAACAACTTCGTTGCGTAGAATAATGGAGCCAGCGCAGATGAAGCCAACCCACTCACGACCTGAGCTGCGACCCGAGAGGGATCAAGGATGACATGTGGCCCCAAAACGCCTGTGAAACCAAAGGCGGAGACGATCATGATCAGACACGCGCCCACGCACACCAGCATATGTGTCCGCAGCCCCGCGGCCCAAAGGAGCCTTTCGCGTTCAACCCCGATCGCGCTTCCCAGGATCGCCGCCACCATCAGTCGCAGAATGAGTTCCCAATCAGGAATCATAAGATGCTCCCATCTTAGGCAATTTAGGTTAAGGATCCGGCGTGGGTCGAAAAGCGTTCCGTATTCGGATCAGAATCACCTAGTTCAGAGCCACTGACACTTCAACGCCTTCCGTAGCTTACGATGTATTCATGTGTGAAAGGCAGGCCTGAGAATGACGAAATTAGCCACCCGTCAGCCTCTCAGTGCGCCAACAGCGCCTTCAGTCGCGCGCCAATACGCCGCCCTTCCCTATCGGCAATCCGGTGAACTCAACATTCTTTTGGTGACCTCGCGCGAAACGGGGCGATGGGTTCTGCCCAAAGGTTGGCCGATGAAGGGAAAGAAGCCGCAGACGGCCGCCGCGCGGGAGGCCCTCGAAGAGGCGGGTGTGATCGGGCAGATCGCCAAGCGGCCCGTGGGCGCCTATCCTTATGCGAAGCGCTTGGCTGGCGGCGGTTCGGTTGACTGCGTTGTCGATGTTTTTCCTCTTGAGGTCCAACGTCAGCTAAAGCGTTGGCCGGAGCAGAATGAGCGTGTGACTCAATGGTTCACCCCGCTTGAGGCGGCCCGAGCCGTCCATGAACCGGAATTGGCGCAACTGATCGCGGTGTTCGCGGCGACCTTCGTGGCCGTCGACGCGGCCTGACACCATATCAACTCTACAAAGCACCCTCGCCTTCGCCATCTGGATTGCGGGCTGATGGGTGCGTGCATCCGTCCGACATTGAATCCGACATCATCTGGTGCTGAAATCCATGCCTTGATGGAGACATGAATGCGCACCACCTTGGCCTTGGATGATGATCTGGTAGCGAAGGCGAAGGCACTGACGGGATTGCGCGAGACGACAGGTCTTGTCCGCGAGGCGCTCAAAGCCCTGATCGAACGTGAGAGCGCGCGGCGGCTCGCCCGACTAGGCGGGAGCGACCCAGCGCTTCCCGTGTCTGTGCTTCCAGTCCCTGCGCGTGGAGCGCGTACGAGGTGATCCTGGTTGACGCGCCGATTTGGATTGACCACCTACGGTCGGGCGACTCGGCGCTCGGCCTCTTTCTCGAAGCCGGCTCTGTCGTGACCCATCCCTCTGTCATTGGCGAGGTGGCCCTTAGCCCCCTACGCCAGCGCGCGATCGTCCTGGGCGCCCTCGCGGGCCTGCCTCAGGCCCGCTCGGCGAGCGATCCGGAAGCTCTGGATTTCATTGACCGCTATGCTCTGGGCGGCCTGGGACTCGATTATGGGGACGTCCATTTGCTTGCGGCGGCACGCCTGACCCCCGGGGCTGCCCTCTGGACGCGCGACCCACGGCTCCATGAGATTGCTCTTCAGCTTGGACTAGCTTTCGCGCCAGGCGAATAGGCCCGCGACCATGGCTCTTCAGATAAGCACGCTTTCCACCGCCCCCGCCGCGGCAAGCAGGCGCGCGTCGCCCAGGGTCTCGCCAATCATCATCAGCCCGCATGGGGCTGTCTCACACGCCATCGGCAGGCTTATCGCGCATCGGTCCAGGAGGTTGACGACGCTTGCATTACGAAGAGCCAAGCCGTTCGCGCGCGCGAAGGCGCCCGCGTCGCTGACCGACTCTATGCGGGGAGGCAGTATGGGCGCGGTTGGCGCAAGAATAGCGTCATAAAATGACGTCCGTCGGTCGGCGTCGGTTCTTAAGGCTGCACGCGCCTCCAGCAAGTCGAGATAGTCGGCGGCCGACATTCCGGCGCCGACGTCAATCCGTGAGAGGACGTTGGGATCATACCGATCTCGCTGGGTGAGGAGTCCGAGCCGGCGGTGGAGGGCGAAGGCTTCCGCATTGGTGATTGTTCCCGCGGCATTGATCCGCGGAATCCGGTCCAACTCCGGAAAGTCAAAATACTCGATCCGCGCGCCGGCCTTGGAGAGGACTTTGAGGCTGTCCGTCCAAGCCTGAGCGACCTCGGAGGTCAGGCCCTCCAGAAAATAATGGTTGGGCACGCCTAGCCGCAGAGATTTGATATCCGTGGGCGGCGCTGGCGGGAGACGTTCATCCGCCATCAGGCCGTCGAGAATACCGCAGTCGTCCACGTTCCTGGCGATTGGGCCTATTGAGTCCAGGCTCGCTGAAAGCGGAAAAACGCCCGCGCGGCTGAGACGTCTCTGGGTCGGCTTGAAACCGACGAGGCCGCAGAAGGCCGCCGGAACCCGCACGGACCCGCCCGTGTCACTGCCAATGGCCCCGACGACCTGGCCAAGCGCCACGCTCACCGCCGCCCCTCCGCTGGAGCCGCCGGGCACGCGCGCCCGGTCGTGAGGATTGGGGGGCTGCGGCCCATGAGGATTGAGGCCAAGGCCGGTGAAGGCGAATTCGCTCATCTGGGTGCGGCCGATGATGATGAGGCCCGCGGCTCTCAGCCGTGCGATGACCTCGGCGTCCCTGGCAGCGGGCGCCGCGCTGGCCAGGATGAGGGACCCCGCCGCCGTGATCTCCCCGGCGACATCGAAAAGATCCTTCACCGAGACCGGTATGCCAGCATAGGCCGAGGGGGGAACACCGCCCGCCCTCAACCTGTCGTTCAATTGCGCTGCCGCGCGGGCGCCATCCACATCCACCGCCGTGAAGGCTCGCGGATCGGCGGCGATAGCTTGCAATGTCGCCTCAACCAGCGCGCCGCTTGTCGTCGCGCCCTCGGCCAAGGCCTTCGCCAAGCTTGAGAGGGTTTGTCCCGTCGGGCTCATGGTCGAGGCAGATTCCATACGCGCTTCGATAGAGGCCTAAGCACGCGCTCGCCAAGAGGCGCAATTCTTTGCGCCGGCCGCGAATTGGCCCAACCTGCGGCGGTTGGTTAGGGTAGGAGGACCATCATCTACGGATGCGACCTTCAAGGAGAGCACTGCGTGAATTACAGCCGCCGGGATTTTGCATTGGCTCTGCTTGGCGCGCCAATTGTCGGCGCAAGCTTGGCGCCTCGAATGGTCCTGGCGCAGGCGCTCCCCACCGCAACTGTGCAGAATGTCTTTATCAGCCCATGTGGAAAGCCGTTCCGGGCGGCGCCCGACGCGCCCTATCCGGTGGCTGAATGGTTTCACCAAGCCGACAAGAATGGGGATGGGAAGCTCGACCACGCCGAGTTCACCGCTGACGCGGAGGCCTTCTTCACGCTCCTGGACCGTAACCGGGATGGCTACATCAGCCCCTACGAACTGAGCTACTACGAGGTAAAAATCGCGCCCGAAGTGCTGGGCGGCCGATACAGCCCCACTGCGGGCGCCCCAAACAGCCGTCGGAATTTGCTGTGGAAAGTCCAGATGGGCGGCCTTGGGCCTAGTCCGGGCGGAGACGTGGAGCCGCCGATGCCGAAGTTTCCGCAAGGGCCTAACGAAGCGGCAAATGGCGCGTCCCCGTTCAGCTTTTTTAATGAGCCTGAACCCGTGGCGGCGGCCGACCTGCACTTCCGCGGCATGATCCCCAAGGCGGATTTCATCGCCCTCTCCGACATCCATTTTGCGGCGCTGGATAGCGATAAGCGGGGATATCTCACGATCGAGGGTTTGCCCCAGACGCCGATGCAGAAGCTCCTGGCGCGTGGACGCCATCGCCGCCGGACCTGATCAGCAGCCTGCGTTGCGGATATCGCGACGAGGTCCCGCCACGCGCACCACCCGATAGGTAAGGCCCGCCTCCCCTGGCGCGGCGCGGCGGATGACACCCAGATCCTGAACCTCGATGAAGCAGCTCGTGAGGTCGTCCGAACTCAAACGTCGCGTGAGATCGATAATCAGTCCCGGCCGCGCCAGGTTGGCGCCGCTGGCAGCGAGGCCGTTCCAACGGTCGCGCTCGCGCAGCTGCAGAACTGGCGCGCGGATTTCCCGCTGATCGAGGAGTTCGGCGGCCAGACCATAGCTTGTCGTTCCGATCCAACCCGCTCCCGCCGCCATCCGCGCCTGATCAACGCGTCGGGAGAAACCCGGCCAGTCGCGAACTTGGCGGGCGGGATCGAGGGGCAAGGGGACGCCGATCTCGGGGAGAATGAAGGCCACCAGAGCGATGACGCAGACGACGGCGCTAAACCAGGGCGTGGCGGTTCGCAGACGACCCCACGCGCTCTGGCTGGAGACCTGCGCCGCGATGAAAGCCGCGATCATCGCCAGGCTTGAATAGAGCGGCGCCGGCCAGTGGGCCTGCACACGATCATGCAGAGCGTGAATAAGCAGATAGGCCGCGAACGGAAGACTGGAGAGCGAAAGAAGGGCAACCTTATCCCAGGGCATTCGCCGCTTCGCACTGAGACCCCACAGGAGCCAAATCGCGATTAGAGGGTTCAAGAGAAGAAACTGGGTGACCAGCAAATCAGCCAGATTCCTGGGCGCGAACTGGCGGGGCGCTATGCGCCCAAACTGCTTGGCGAATGTCAGCCAATGATGCTGAGCGTTCCAGCCAACATTCAGCCCGAAGATCGCAAGGCCAATGGCCAGGGCGAGCCACGGCCAAGGCGTTCGAAGGGCCTGGCGTCCTTGGGGGCGTAAGAAAAGCCAAAGAAATATGCCGGGTCCAAGAAACAGGGCCGAATACTTTGACAGCGCCGCGAGACCAGCGGTCACGCCGGCGCCAATCCACCAACGGCCAGCGCCGGAAATCCCCGCCCGGGCGACGCACCAAAGACTGCAGATCCAGAAGAACGCCGCAGGCGCGTCCGGGATAGCAAGCCCGCCGCCCGCGGCCACCAGCAATGTGGCGTTATACCAGATCGCTGCGCGCAGAGCCGTCGCGCGATCCGCGCCGAGCTGGCGCGCGAGATCAAAGATGACGAACGTGATGGCGGCGCAGCCGAGGCTCGGCAACAGCCTCACCCCAAGCGCCGTTTCTCCCACGAGGCGTTGACCCACCCAGATCCACCACGCGATCATGGGCGGATGATCGAAGTACCCCAGAGCCGGGGCCTGAGCCCACAGACGATAATAGGCCTCGTCTTCGGTAAGCGGAATCCAGGCCGAAACCAGAAGCCTCAGGATCAGGATGCAGGCGGTAAACCCAGCAAGCTGACGCCAAGCCTGATTCCAGGGCGCCGCCTCACCAGACGGCGAGGGAGGTGCTGACATAGTTCCATACCGCGCCGAACAGGGCGCCGGCCGCTCCCGCAAGCCACCATACCGGGGTCCAGTGATGGACGAGATCTGCGATCGCCACATTGGCGATGAGGCCCAGACCACAGAGAGCACAGAATCGAAGATAGCCGGTGAGCAGAGATAATCCTTTGAGACGGCGATCCCGGTATGTCACCTGATTATTGATCACAAAATTGCTGGTCATGGCGATAACAGCAGCGATTTCCTGGGCCCCCACAAAGGCAAAGCCCAACCGCCGGCAGAGCGCGAGCACGGCAAGGTGGACCACGACGCCGGTGGATCCCACCAGGCCGAACAGGAGGGCTCTCGGCGGGATCAGGCCGCGACTGAACTTGGAGAGGATGAGGCCCAAATACTCGATGACCACCCGGCCATCCAGCTTGCTAGCGCCTGCCTGACGTTCGGCGAACACATAGGGGGTTTCAACGATCCGTAGGGGCTTAGGCTGGGACGCGATGATATCAAAGAGAATCTTGAATCCCTGCGGCGACAGCTGTGGGCCGACACGCTCAAACAAGTCCCTCCGGATCATGAAGAATCCGCTTACGGGATCGGTGACATCGGCGCGCAGGACCTTTCGCGCGATCCATGTGGCCAGGCGGCTCCCGGCGAGACGAAGCGGGGATAACCCAATCTTGGCGCCTTCTGGCGCCAGATAACGACTTCCGACGACGAGATCAGCGGTGTCTGACTGAATGAGATTCAGCATGCGCGGCAGGATTGTTTCATCATGCTGTAGGTCCGCGTCAATCACCGCCACCACCGGCGCGGCGCTGGCCATGAATCCCTCGATCACGGCGCCCGCCAAACCGCGACGCCCGATCCTGCACAGGCAAACGATGCGCGGATCACGCGCGGCTCTGGCCTTAATGACCTCCGCGGTGCCATCGGCGGAGTTGTCATCCACAAAGATCGCTTGCCAGGAGACTCCCCCCAGGGCCTCCCCCAGGCGTAGAATGAGAGGGGCGATATTCTCCCGCTCGTTGAAAGTCGGAATCACCACGGTCAGCTCCAACGCCGGGACGGCATTGGGAACGGCTTCGGCGAGGGGTAAGTGGAGCAGGGTCATTAACGACGATCTTCAAAAGTCCTTAGAGCCGCGCGATGGTGGCGCAAGCGGGGCGAAACCTCATCTTGAGACGCGAGATGGCTTGATTCGCGTCGATTCCCGGGGGCGGCATTGCCCCATCCCTACCCTGCGCCTGAGCCGCGCTCTGCGAAAGGTCACGGCGGGGGCGGTTGTGGAGCTTGTAGCGGATGATCCCATGGCGCGCATCGACGCGCCACACTTTGCGACCCAGGCCGGGCATGAAGTCCTGGCCATCACGGAGACTGCAGGCGTTCTGTCGATACGCGTCAGGAAAGTCGGCCGCTAGAAGAGTGCGGCGCGCCATGGGGGAACAGCGCGCCGCCAGGAACTATGCTCTTCCTGGTCGCCGCCCCGCCACGAGGGACGGGAAAGAGCGGAACGGCTAACCCACTATCTCTATCGCGGCCTGGCTGAACCCTGCATGAACAAGCTCGGCTAGATGACGTCCGCAGCGGCCAGGGCGTCGATCTCAGCCTCAGAGAGTCCCCACTCCGCAAGGGCCTCGCGACTATGGGCGCCGATGGCGGGCGGCGGACCGGCCACCGCGCCGGGGGTTTTCGAAAAGCGTGGGGCGGGGGCAGGCTGGATGACGCCGCCGATATCCAGAAAAGTCTCGCGCGCTTGGTTATGCGGATGTCGCGGCGCCTCATCGAGATCAAGCACCGGGGCGAAACACACGTCAGTGCCCTCCATCAGCGCGACCCAATAATCTCTCGGTTTGGCGGCTAGGACCTTGGCCAGACTGGCCTTGAGATCGGGCCAACGACGCTTGTCCATCTGAGCGGCGAACTCCGGATCGCTGATCCCCGTTTTTTCGAGAAGCAGGGCGTAAAACTGGGGCTCTATGGAGGCGATCGAGATCCATGCGCCGTCGGCGCATTGATAGGTGTCGTAGAAATGCGCGCCACCATCGAGCAGATTGTCGCGCCTTTTGGAGGTCCAGGCGCCGGCCGCCTTGAAGCCGTAGAACATGGCCATCAAAGACGCCGCGCCGTCGCTCATCGCGCAGTCAATGACCTGGCCCTCGCCGCTCGCCCGCGCGTGGATGACCCCCGCCAGGAGGCCAAAGGCGAGATAGAGCGCCCCTCCCCCGAAATCCCCCACGAGATTGAGCGGCGGAATGGGCTTGTCCGCCGTGCCAATGGCGCTCAAAGCGCCGCTGATAGCGATATAGTTCATGTCGTGGCCGGCCGCCTTGGCGTAAGGGCCCGTCTGGCCCCATCCGGTCATGCGCCCATAGACCAGGCGCGGATTTCGGCCCAGCGCCACGTCTGGGCCGAGCCCTAGTCGCTCCATGACGCCCGGACGGAAACCCTCGAAGACGGCATCGCTCGTTTCCATCAGCTTGAGGCAGGCCTCCACGGCGGCTGGCGACTTCAGGTCCATGGCGATCGAGCGGCGGCCGCGCGCGGTGATATCCGCTTTGCTCCCCCGCCCCGCGCCCTTGCGATCAATGCGAACCACATCGGCGCCGAGGTCGGAGAGGAGCATCCCGCAAAACGGGCCAGGACCGATCCCGGCGAACTCCAGCACCTTGAGAGTCGAAAGTGGTCCCTGCCCCAACGCTGAACCTCCCAGAAGTTGTGAACATCAATGGCGTTTCGCCGCCCGTCTTAGCCGTTAGTGGCCCCTTGCCCCGCGGTCATGCAAGCCTGGTGGGCCTTGGCTTGAGCCCCTGGGCTCTTCGTGCGAGTCTTGTTCTAAATTTGTAACCTCAAGGGCGGACGATCAGGGCATGGGTCCAAATCTGGGAATTCCGGGTCTCGGACCTCAGGCCTCGAGCATGGTGTTCGCACTGGTTATCATGGCGGTGATTGTGGTGGCACGGAACCGCAGGGCCAGAGAGCTCAATCTGCAACGGCTATGGATTCGGCCCGTCCTGGCCATCCTGTTCATCGGCGCGATGCTCTATCAGTCGCCGCCGCCCCTTTCGGTCGCCAGCCTGGCGGTCATGGTCGCCGCCGTTGCCTTGGGGAGCGCGCTAGGCTGGCAGAGGGGTCGGCTCACCCATCTCGAGGTCCATCCCCAGACACATATCATTACAGCGCGGGTTTCCGCGGTGGGTGTCATACTCGTTCTGGGGTTGGTTGCGGGTCGTATGGTCCTGCGCAGCGCCCTGACAGGCCCCGGATTTGATGGCCCCACAGTGGGCCTGCTGGCCGATGGTCTTGTGGTGATGGCCGCCCTCACAATGCTGGCGCAACAGATTGAAATCAGCCTGCGCGCGCGTCGTCTTCTGGCGCAGGCTCAGTCCGCCCTGCCGGGCTAGACTTGCAGCGCCCTAACGTCCCCGGCGAAAGGCCATGCGTCGCGCCGCGGCGTTGGGCTGGAAAGCTGGCCGCGTAGGCCCCTTTGGTGCGGGCGGCGGCGGAGGCGGCGCGGGCCAGTTCGCCAATTGCGCCACCGCCGCGCCCTTCGCCAGATCGGCCAGCACCTTGAGAATTCGCTCCGCGGCCGCCAGGCGGTCTTTCGGCTCGGCCCATTCGCCCTTGATCACAACCTTCTGGTCCGGGCGCAGAGACCATACCAGGGCGTTCTTCTGCACATAGGCCACCAGGCCGGCGGGATTTGCGAAACGGTCGCCCCGTATGGTGACGATGGCTCCCTTGGGTCCGACATCAATCTTCGCCACATGAGCTTCGCGGCACAGCCCCTTGATCGCGACCACCTTCAACAGCTGATCCGCTTCGGCCGGCAGGGGCCCGAAACGGTCGATGAGCTCAGCGGCAAGGGCTTCGCGATCCTCCGCTTTTTCCGCCTCGGACAGGCGCCGGTAGAGGGCGAGGCGGACATTCAGGTCCGGCACATAGGCTTCGGGAATCAGCACCGCCGCGCCGGTATTGATAAGGGGCGACCAGCCGCGCTCCAGGGATAGATCGGAGGCGCCATCGCCGGACCCCGCCTTCAGCTCATTCACCGCGTCTTCCAGCATCTGCTGGTACAGTTCGACGCCGATTTCGCGGATATGTCCCGATTGCTCGTCACCCAGCAGGTTCCCACCGCCGCGGATATCGAGGTCGTGACTGGCCAGTTGAAAGCCGGCGCCCAGGCTGTCCAGGGATTGCAGAACATGGAGCCGTTTTTCCGCGAGCGGCGTCAGTGGCTTCTCAAACGGCGTTGTCAGATAGGCGAAGGCCCGCGCTTTCGCCCGGCCCACGCGCCCCCTGAGTTGATAGAGCTGGGAGAGACCAAACATATCCGCGCGGTGCACGATCAGTGTGTTGGCGCTTGGGATATCGAGGCCCGACTCCACGATGGTTGTGGATAGCAGGACATCGTAGCGCCCTTCATAAAACGCGCTCATCACGTCTTCGAGCTGCGTCGGCGCCATCTGGCCGTGGCCGACCACGAACTTCACCTCGGGCACGCTCTCGCGCAGGAACTTCTCCAGGTCCGGCAGGTCCTTGATCCTCGGCGCGACATAATAGGCCTGGCCGCCGCGATATTTCTCCCGCAGCAAGGCCTCGCGGATGGCCACTGGATCCCACGGCGTGACGTAGGTTCGCACGGCCAGACGGTCCACCGGCGGGGTCGCGATGATCGACATTTCTCGCAGGCCCGATAGGGCCATCTGCAGCGTGCGCGGTATCGGCGTCGCGGTCAGGGTGAGCACATGGACCTCAGCCCGCAGCGCCTTCAGCGCTTCTTTGTGTTTGACGCCAAAGTGTTGCTCCTCGTCGACGATAACGAGGCCGAGATCCTTGAACCTGACCTGACTTGAGAGGACGGCATGGGTTCCGATGACCACCTCGATCTCGCCCTTGGCGAGGCCCTCCCGGGTTTCCGACGCCTCGGCGGCCGGAACGAGGCGCGAGAGGCGGCGAACGCGCACCGGCCAACCCTGAAACCGCGCGGAAAATGTGGTGAAGTGCTGACGCGCCAGCAGGGTCGTGGGGCAAACAATAGCCACCTGCCGACCGCTCATGGCCATGACAAAGGCGGCCCGCAGAGCAACCTCCGTCTTGCCAAACCCCACATCGCCGCAGATCAGCCGGTCCATCGGCTTCCCCGAGGCGAGGTCCGTGAGCACATCGCTTATCGCGTTCAACTGATCATCGGTCTCGTCGTAGGGGAAGCGGGCGCAGAACTCGTCGAACAGTCCTTGTGGCGGGTCAGTGACCTCAATGTCTCGCGTGGCGCGGGCCGCGGCGATGGCAATGAGCCCCTCCGCCATATCCCGAAGCCGCTCCTTCGCCCGCGCGCGCCTTGCCTGCCACGCGGCTCCCCCCAGGCGATCCAGGGAAACGCCCTCCCCGTCCGCGCCAAAGCGGGTGAGCAGATCAATGTTCTCGACCGGAAGGTACAGCTTGGACTCGGCGGCATAGTGAAGTTCGAGGCAGTCATGCGGCGCCTGCATGATCTCCAGAGTCTTCAGCCCGGCATATCGGCCAATGCCGTGGTCGATATGAACCACGACATCGCCCGGACTGAGCGCCGAGGCTTCCGCCAGAAAATTGGCGGCGCGCCGACGCCGTTGCGGCCGGGCCAGTCTGTCGCCCAAAATGTCGGTTTCTGAAATAACCGCCAGGAACTCGGTCTCGAATCCGCGGTCGAGGGGCAACACCGCCCGTTGCGGCCTCTTTGGGTCGGCGGCTCTCGCGGCCTGCCAATAGGGAGCCAGCGGCACGCCCCTGAGGCCATGATCAGCAAGCATGGCGCCCAGGCGATCAGCCGAGCCCGCCGACCAGGAGGCGAAAATCACCCGCCGGCCGCTCGCCGCCAGATTGCGCGCGTGATCCGCTGTCGCCTCGAAAAGATTGACGCTGTCCTGGGCCCGCTCGGCGGCAAAACTGCGGCCGAGCCTCGCGCCCATGTCCACGACATCGTCGGCGATGTCGGTCTGGAAGGGACTGAACTGGCGGCTGGGATGCGAAGCCATGGCGTCGTCCCAGTCATTAACGGTCAGGTAGAGACGATCTGGCGGCAGGGCGCGGTAGTGATTTTTCCGTTCAGCCTCTTCCCGCCCGGTAAATGCGTCGCCCACAAGTGTCAGACGCTCATTGCGCGCCTCCAGGGCGAGGTGATCCAGACAGATCAGGCTCTCGGGCGACATGTAGTCGAACAATGTTTCAAGGCGATCGTAGAAGAGGGGGAGCCAATGCTCCATGCCGGCCCTGCGGCCCCCCTCGCTCACCGTGGCGTAGAGCGGATCATCCCCCGGCGCGCCAAAGGCGGCGAGGTAACCCGTGCGAAAGCGCGCAATGGCCGCCGGGTCGAGCAAGGTTTCGCTGACCGGAGGCAGACTGACCGCTTTCAGTTGGCGGGTGGATCTCTGGGTTTCGGGATCAAAACCACGGATGGATTCGAGAGTGTCCCCAAAGAGATCCAGCCGCACCGGCTCCTCGGCCCCGGGAGGATAGACGTCTATGACGCCGCCCCTGATCGCAAACTCGCCGTGCTCGGAGACCGTGGAGGCTCGCTGATAGCCGTTGATCGCAAAATAGCGCTCAAGATCTGGCACATCGACGCGAGCGCCCACACCGGTGCGATACCCCCCCCTGGCCACGACGTCCCGCGGGGGGACGCGCTGCATGAGAGCCGTTGCCGTGGTGACGAGCAGCCTTGGCGCGGCGCCTTCCAGGCCCTGAGCCAGACGCGTCAAGGTGGCCATGCGGGCGGCAGACGTGGCGGCTGAGGGGCCGACGCGGTCATAGGGTAAGCAATCCCATCCCGAGAAGGAGATGATCTCGATCTCAGGCGCAAAGAACGCCATCGCCTCGGTGAAGGCTAAGGCGCGCGAGGCGTCACGCGCGACGAACACACTAAGGCCGCCTCGGGCGCGGGCGACATCCGCCAACACAAGCGCGTCGAATCCCTCTGGCGCGCCGGATAATCTGAGGGCGCCTGGCGCATGGATCACGCGCTTCATCTCGACCGAAAGGCTCACCAGGCGTTACTCATTCTTGATGAATTGGCGCACCGGGAATCGGCGGCGCGAAGGCCTTTAGGCGGGCCATCAGATCGTCATCGAAAGCCGCAGGAGTCGGCGCGGCGCCGAGGATCCAGGCATAGATGTCGTGGTCCGATTCCTCGAGCAGACGCTCGAATTGCGCCAACTCATCATCCGTCAAGCTTTGCCCATGGATATCAGCGAACGAACCCAAAATCAGGTCCGCTTCTCGAAATCCGCGACGCCAGGCCCGAAACCTGACCCTGTTCAGCCTGTGGGGATCCATGGGGAGAGCGGCATATAGCGGCGCCGAAGGATAGACGCCAGGGCGACACCCACCCGCGGGACCATGGTTTGGCCTGAAGCTTAGGCGGGATCCTTTAAATAGGGCTCCACAGGACCGGTGAGCTTGATGGTCATTGGCTTGCCAGACCTTCCCACGGTCGATCCCACCGTCAGCCGCACCCAGCCTTCACTGACGCAATATTCGTCCACATTGGTCTTTTCGACCCCTTTGAAACGCACCCCGACACCACGCCCCAGGAGGTCGGCGTCATGGAAGGGACTATCGGGATCGACAGACAGGCGGTCAGGAAGGGTCTCGCTCATGCCGGCCCCGATACAGGCCTGATAGGCCGGGGTCCATTCCTTCTCGCAAATTCAGCTATGCTCAAACGCACATGCGCCCAGAGAGTCTGTTCCCGCTGTTTGCGCCCATCGCCACGCTCAAGGGCGTCGGCGCGCGCGTGGGCCCCCTTCTGGAGCGCCTCGCCGGACCGAGGGTCCGCGATGTTCTGTTTCTGCTACCTCAGGATCTGATCGCCCGCCGGGAGAGCAAGGTCGCGAACCTCGTGGACGGCGCCGTCCAGACGCTTGGCGTGACGATAGAGTCTCACCAGCCTCCAGCGCGGTCGAGCCTTCCATGGCGAATTCGCGTGTTCGACGACACAGGATTTTTGGCCCTAATCTTCTTCAAGGGGTATGGGCCCCATTTGGCCGAGCGCCACCCACCCGGCGCGCGGCGCATCGCGAGTGGCAAGGCGGAATTGGACCGCCTGGGAAACGGCTTTCAGATCGTCCATCCGGACTACCTCGTGCCCGAGGCGCGCGCCGCTGACATCCCCGCGCTCGAGCCGGTCTATCCCGCCATCGCGGGGCTTCCCTCGCGAATGATTCGTCGATTCGCCGCCGAGGCGAGGGACCGCGCGCCCGAGCTCCCTGAATGGCAGGACGGCGCCTGGATCTCCAAGGCAGGATGGCCCTCCTGGCGCGAGGCGATAGGCCACGCCCACAGCCCCGCTGAGATCCAAGATCTGGACCCGCAATCCCCGGCCCGCCGGCGCCTCGCCTATGATGAACTTCTGGCGCACCAACTCGCGCTGGGCGAACGTAAGCGGACGCAAAGGCGTCTGCCCGCGCCCGTGATCGCGAAGTCTATGCGGGTTCAGGATGCCGAGGCCGCCCTCCCCTTCGCCCTGACCGGAGCGCAGAAAAGGGCGCTCACCGAAATTCTCCGCGATCTGGCGTCGGGAGAGCGGATGACACGCCTTCTCCAGGGTGATGTTGGGGCCGGCAAGACGGTCGTCGCCCTCTTGGCGATGCTTGCCGCGGCCGACGCCGGCTGGCAGTCCGCGCTCATGGCCCCCACCGAGATTCTGGCGCGCCAGCACTTCGAAACAATCTCTCCCACCCTGGCCGCCCATGGCGTCAAGGCGGTCTTGCTGACCGGGCGACACAAGGGCGCGGCGAGGGCGGAGCGACTGGCGGCCCTGGCCGCTGGCGAAGCGCTTGTGGCCATCGGTACGCATGCCCTCTTCCAGGAGGGGGTGGCCTTTAAGAACCTCGCATTGAGCGTCATTGACGAGCAGCACCGCTTCGGGGTCTCGGACCGCTTGAAGCTTCAAGCCAAGGGCGGCGCCGTCCATATGCTCGCGATGTCGGCGACCCCGATCCCACGCACGCTGGAACTGACGCTTTTTGGCGATCTGGATGTCTCGCGCCTGGACGAAAAACCGCCGGGCCGCCAGGCCGTGGCCACGCGTGCGGCGCCCATGGCCCGCCTGGATGAGGTGGTGGAGCGCCTCGACGCCGCCCTGCGCGACGGAGCTCAGGTTTTCTGGATTTGCCCGCTTGTCGCGGAATCCGAGTCGGCCGACCTCGCCGCCGCCGAGGCCCGTCACCGAGAGCTGGCGCTGCGGTTCGGCGAGCGCGTCGGGCTCGTGCACGGCCAACTTGCCTCTTCGGAAAAGGACGCGGTGATGGCCCGGTTTGTCGCCGGCGAGGTGGCAATTCTCGTTGCGACGACCGTGGTGGAGGTCGGGGTCGATGTCCCGGCGGCCACGATCATGGTGATCGAACAGGCTGAAAGGTTCGGACTCGCACAGTTACACCAGCTGCGGGGGCGGGTCGGTCGCGGCGCGCGCGCCTCAAGCTGCGTTCTCCTCTATGACCCGCCGTTATCAGAGGCGGCCTCCCGCCGCCTGGATGTTCTGCGTCGTACCGATGACGGGTTCGAGATCGCCGAACGTGACCTGGAACTGCGGGGTGGCGGGGATCCGCTGGGCCTCGCCCAGAGCGGCTTTCCGGCCTATCGCCTCGCTGACCCTGTGGCCCACCGGGATCTGATAAGTGTGGCCGCCGACGACGCCAGACTCATCCTCGCCCGCGACCCCGAATTCACCTCAGCGCGCGGTCAGGCCTTGCTCATCCTCCGAGCCCTTTTCGACTGGCGCCCGGTGGGTCCGATCGGCGGGGCGGGCTAGACCTCCTCGCATGGGCGGCGAGCCAGACGCGGGCCCGGGTTTTGGAGTCAGCCTCGAGATCGGCCCAGAACAGATTGTAAGGGGCCGCTCTGAACCGACTGGCCCAGTCACCTGAAGGGCGAAGCGTGGCGGAGCGGGACCGGCTTACCCGCAGAATCCCCGCCACGCATTGGGCGCTGACTTGACGCGCCATAAAGCCTGGCCGCGCGCCCCATTCAAGGCCGCTGGCGTTGGCGGCCCCGAGGTTCAGGCGGGCGGGGGCCTCCGCGTCGCTGGCCGCGCCCAGAATCGGATTGAAGCAGAGGGGTTCGCGACCCGCGAGTCCCACAAGGCGCCCGTCAGGGCTCCAGACAACACTGCGGGACATGATCCGGCTGGCGCGGTCGAAATCCAGACGGGGCGCCGAGATCCACGCCGCCACGCACCCTGATTGCTCACGAACGACACAGGCTGGAACTGGCGAACCGGCGGCGTGATCCGCCGCAGGCGTCACCGTCTCGATGAGGTAGACGGCTATCAGACGGCCGCGAAGTAGCGGGTCGCCGGCAAGGCGATCTTGCAGAAGGCGCGCGGCGAGGAGCCCGCCCTGTTCAGCGCCGACGATCATGAAAGGTCGGTCAGGCCCAACCCGCAGCAGAAAGGCCGAAAAGGCCTTATCGATATCGCCATAGGCAAATGTGCGCGCCTCAAGGGCGTCATCAAAGAGCGTAAGCGACGTGTAGAGGCTAGCCTGACGGTAGCGCGGCGCGAAGACTCGTCCCGCGCCCGCAAAGGGTGCGGCGTAGTTGGGAAGCATGGTCTGGACCAGGCGCCGTTCCGCGGAGGGATCCGAAATGGGACCGTTCCAATCCTTACCCCCGTCAAATGTGGTGGGGTGGATGAAGAATACATCGGCGGGAGGATCCCCTGTCGCCAGGGATCCCGGCAGGCCCGCCCAGGATCTCGCGTTCGCGTAGTCGGGAACGGGAGGTGGGCGGTAAACGGCGAAGGGTATCTTCGGATCAAGGAGTGCCTGAAGGATGTCATCGCGCCAGATGATGAGACCCGCCGCCGCGATCAGGACGAGAACGCCCACCAGGAAACCCACGACCAAACGGTATCCGCGCAAGGCGATTATCACGGCCGGCGACCACGCTACGGAATGTTAATTCTAAGGCCTTAGCGGTAGGGATCGGCCGTGGCGAGGTAGCGCGCGACATAGTCCTCGACACCCTCTTCGAGACTTGTGGCCGGCGCATTCCAGCCAGCGGCGCGCAGGCGGTCCATCTTGGCCTCGGTGAAATACTGGTAGCGGCCGCTCAATGCCGTGGGCAAGGGGACATATTCGATCCGCGGCTCGCGTCCCGCCGCATGGAACGCCGCACGCGACAGATCCGCGAATGACCGCGCCTGGCCCGAGCCCAGGTTGAAGATTCCGTTTGGACCATCCGTGTGCGCCATCCAGGCGACGCACTGGGCGACGTCACGGACATAGACGAAATCGCGCAACTGGCCGCCGTCGGGATAGTCGGAACGTTCGGAGCGAAAGAGCTTCACAGCCTCGCCAGCGGCGATGCTGGGCCAGATCTGAGCCACAACCGAGCTCATCGGACCCTTGTGGGCCTCATTGGGTCCGAAGACGTTGAAGAACTTCAGTCCTGTCCAACCCGGCGGCGCGCGGCCCCGGGACTCCTCCCGTACACAGAAGATATCGAACAGGGCTTTTGACCAACCATAGGCGTTCAGTGGGCGGAGCGCACTCAGCGAGTCAAGGTCGGACTTGTCCTCGAAACCCAGGCTCCCGTCGCCATAGGTGGCCGCAGAGGAGGCATAGATAAAGCGTCGGCCATAATCAGCGCACCAGCGGAACAGATCCCGTGATAATGCGAAATTGGCCGTCATCAGCCGGTCGACATCGGTCTCGAGCGTGGATGAAATCGCTCCCATGTGGATGATAAGGTCCACATCGCGCCCGCGGTCCGCGAGCCATGACCAAAGCATTTCGGGCGCGACCCAATCGGCAATGGCGTGCTTGGCCAGGTTCCGCCATTTGCCGCTGTCAGCCGACCGCAGCCTATCGCAAACCACAACCGCGGCGCGTGGGTCTTCGGCGAGCTCGGCGACGATGTTTGACCCGATGAATCCCGCCCCGCCGGTCACGAGGATCGTCTGCTCCCGAGTCATGGCTGTGCCCCCAGGCGCGCGATCGTGGACGTCGTGGAGTGACCTTCCAGAAAGGTCGCCAGCCGCACCTCCCCGCCCCACCCCTCGACAAGATCCCGGCCAACAACACCGTCCAGACTATAATCTCCGCCTTTGATCAGAACATCCGGACGCGCCGCGGCGATAAGGGTCATAGGCGTTGGGTCGGCGAAGGGCGTGATCAGATCCACAGCCGCCAGGCCCGCCAGAACCTGGGCGCGGGCGGCGAGCCCGTTCACCGGTCGCCCGGGGCCCTTGGCGGCGTGAACAGATTCGTCGGTATTGAGCCCGACAATAAGCTTGTCGCACCAGGCCCGCGCCTGGGTGAGATAAGCGATGTGTCCGGGATGAAGGATGTCGAAACACCCATTCGTAAAGCCCACTTTCAGCCCCCGCGCCCGCCAGCGCGCCGCCTCAGCGGTCATGCGCTCCAGTGTGGCGATCTTCGCCTCAAGCGGCGAGCGCGCCGCCGCCAATTCCGCCTCGATCAGCTCTTCAGGAGTGACCGTGGCGACGCCGGCCTTTTGCACCACCAGGCTTGAAGCCAGGAGCGCCATCTCAGCGCTGGTTACCAGAGGGGCGCCCCCGGCCAGGGCAAGACCCATGGCGGCCAGAACGGTGTCTCCCGCGCCAGCGGTATCGAAGACCTCGGGCGGCGGGCGCGAGGCGTGGCGGACAGTTTGACCGCGAACGGCCAACGAAACCCCGCGCGCGGCGCGGGTCACCAGAATGGCCTTGGCCTCACACTCCGCCAGGGCTTTGACGAGGGCGCGTTCAATTTGCTCATCGGTTTCGGTCGGCAGATCCGTGGCCAGGGCCAACTCAGCGGCGTTGGGTTTGACGAGGTCCACGGGTCCATAATGCCCAAAGCCCCTGGCCTTGGAATCGACGATAATCTGGGCGCCCCGCGCCTGCGCGGCGGCGAGACACGCGGCGATGACGCCGGGCGTCACCACGCCCTTCCCGTAATCCGACAACAAAATGGCGCGGACCCCGCGAGCCTTGTCTGTGATGGCCTTGACCAACTTTTGCTCGACCGCGGCGCTGGCCGGGGCCACGGATTCGGAGTCCACGCGCAGCAGTTGCTGGCCGGCGGCCGAGAATCGCATCTTCACGGTGGTCCCCCGGTCGGGATCGCTCACCATGGCGCCGTCGATCATGGTTTCGCCACGCAAAAGCCGCGCCACGTCTTGCGCCGGGCCGTCCTCGCCGACGAGGCCGATCAGCGTGGCCCTTCCCCCGAGGGCGGCGATATTGCGCGCCACGTTTCCCGCGCCCCCCAGCATGCTGCTTTCGCGGCTATGGGCGAGCACGGGGATAGGCGCCTCGGCCGAGACCCGGCTCACCTCACCCTGCACAAAGCGGTCCAGCATGACATCGCCCACCACGAGCACCGGCGCGCCGCGAACGTCGTCCAGAAGGGACCGAAGACCGTCCAGATCCAAGCTCACGCGACCCCCGTTTCCTGATGAGGAATGCGCCTTTTAGCCAGGGCGTCAAAAGCCAGGAGTTCGCTCAGCAGGTCCTCAAGGCTCGAGAGCGGGACCATGTTGGGCCCATCGGATGGCGCCTTGTCGGGGTCCGGGTGCGTTTCCAGGAACACCGCCGCCACGCCCACCGCCACCGCGGCGCGGGCCAATACCGGCACAAAGCGGCGCTCGCCCCCCGATGAATCCCCCTGGCCTCCGGGTTGCTGAACCGAGTGTGTGGCGTCGAAGACGACGGGGCAGCCGATCTCCGCCAGAATCGGCAGGGCGCGCATGTCTGAAATGAGGCTGTTGTAGCCAAAGGAGACGCCCCGCTCGCAGGCGAGAACATTGGGGTTTCCGGCCTCCACGGCCTTGGCCACCACGTGTTTCATATCCCAGGGCGCGAGGAACTGGCCCTTCTTGATATTCAGCACCGCGCCGGTGTGAGCCGCGGCGATGATCAGATCGGTCTGGCGGCTAAGAAAAGCGGGAATCTGCAAGACGTCGACCACCTCCGCCACCGTGGCGCACTGCTCGGCCTCGTGAACGTCCGTCAGAACGGGAAGGCCGGTGATCTCGCGAATTTCCGCGAAAATAGGCAAGGCCTGACGCAGGCCAAGTCCCCGGGGCCGCGAGCCCGAGGAGCGGTTCGCCTTGTCGAAAGAGGTCTTATAGATCAGCCCGATACCCAGACGCCGGGAAATCTCCGCCAGGGCGTAAGCGGTTTCCAGCGCGTGGGCGCGGCTTTCCATCTGACAGGGCCCGGCGATAACGCATAGCCGTTCGGCATTGCCGATATGAATCGCCTGTCCGCCCAGCGCCCTTATCTCGACAACGGCGTTAGGTCCCGCCAAATCCCAAGCTCCTTGATCCAGGGCATTTCCCTCATCGTAGACATGAAGGAGAACCCTGACTTGATGCAACCATAGCCCCCTTCGAGGAGATCGCCCCTCTTGTCGAGACCGCCGCCGGTGATCGTGTGGTTCCGCGCGGACTTGCGCCTGACCGATAACCCCGCCCTCCTGGCCGCCAGCGAGACCGGCGCGCCGGTGCTCCCGGTCTTCATCCTGGACGAGTCCGCCCCCATGCGCCCCTTAGGCGGCGCGGCGCGTTGGTGGCTCGATAAGTCCCTTCGCAGTCTTGCAAAGGATCTGGCAAGGCTCGGCCTTCGCCTGGTCTTGAGGCGCGGTCCCGCTGGGGAAGTGATTGACCGTCTTGTGGCCGAGACCGGTGCGACGCGAGTGTTCTGGAACAGGCTCTATGATCCGGGCTCAGTCTCGCGGGACCGGGGACTCAAGGCCGACCTTCAGGCTTCAGGTGTCGGCTGCCAGTCCTTCAACGCCAATTTGCTCTCCGAGCCATGGGACGTGAAGACGGGCGCCGGCGGCCCCTTCAGAGTTTTCTCCGCCTTCTGGCGGGTTGCCGGTCCGCGGTCGGGCCTGAAAACACCGTGCGCGGCGCCGACCGAGGCGACCAGATATGGAGGTGATCTGGCTAGCGACCGACTTGACGACTGGGGCCTACATCCCACCACCCCGGATTGGTCGAAGGGATTTGCCGACTGGCGCCCAGGCGAGTCCGGCGCCAAGGCGCGGCTTGATGAGTTTGTCTCCAAGACCATCAGCCAATACGCCGACGGACGAAATCGCCCCGCTAAGGACTCGACATCGCGGCTTTCCCCCCACCTGAGGTTTGGCGAGATCGGACCCCGTCAGGTCTGGGCGGCGGCCGAAGCGAGCTCCTCTAGGGGAGCCGCCGGAAGGGCCGTCGAGACCTTCCAGAAAGAACTTGGCTGGCGCGAATTCAACGCCCACCTGATGTTCAACTTCCCCAATACGCTCAGCTCCAATCTCAATCCCCGCTTCGACGCCTTTCCCTGGCGCAACGTGGCGGAAGATCTGACCGCCTGGCGCAACGGACTGACAGGTTACCCCATTGTAGATGCGGGCATGCGTCAATTATGGCGAACCGGTTGGATGCATAATCGTGTGCGGATGATCGTCGCGTCGTTCCTTATCAAGGATCTGCTGATCGATTGGCGCCAGGGGGAGGACTGGTTCTGGGACACCTTGGTCGACGCCGATATCGCCAGCAATGTGGGCGGGTGGCAGTGGGTAGCCGGGTCGGGAGCCGACGCCGCGCCCTATTTCCGGGTCTTCAATCCCGTCCTCCAGGGCGAGAGGTTCGATCCCGATGGCGACTATGTGCGGCGCTGGGTTCCGGAGTTGGCAAGGCTCTCAAACGCTCATATTCACGCGCCCTGGAAGGCGGATGAAGAGACTTTGCGAACGGTAGGCGTGCGGCTCGACGAGACCTACCCCACGCCGATCGTTGATCATTCCTGGGCGCGTGACCGCGCTCTCGAACTCTTTGAGGGACTAGCATGAGCACTGACATCCTTCAGCCCAATCCGCTATTTCCACCGTCCGACGTTCCAAACCGGGAAATGGCGGCCCTCAAGACCGCGCCGGCGGCCTTTCGCACCGCGGTGAATATAGCCCGCCGAACCTGGCAGGCAGGTTCTCTGACATTTGTGACGCCCTCCGGCGTGGAGCTGTTGGTGCAAGGGCCCGAGCCCGGACCGCACGGACGCCTGGTTATTCATGATTTCAAGTTCGTGGCGCGCGTCCTCGCCGCGGCGGATATCGGCTTTGGCGAAGGCTATATGGCCGGCGAGTGGGACACGCCTGACCTCTCCGCTCTGCTGGAGGTTTTCACACTTAATTTTGATCACCTGGAAAAGCTCGTGACAGGCACGCCCTGGGCGAGGACTCTGAATTTTTTCCACCATTTGCTCAACCGCAACTCAAAACGCGGCTCGCGGCGGAACATCCACGCCCATTATGACCTCGGCAACGCCTTCTATTCCCGGTGGCTGGACTCAGGCATGACCTATTCTTCGGCCCGATTCGAGACTCCGACTGAAACCCTGAGCCAGGGTCAGACCAACAAATACGCCGCCCTCGCCCGCCAGATTGATCTGCGTGCGAGCCATCATGTTTTGGAGATCGGCTGTGGCTGGGGCGCTTTCGCGGAGTTCGCCGCCAAGGATGTCGGCGCCAAGGTCACGGCCCTGACGATATCCCCGTCGCAATACGAATTCGCCAGGAAGAGACTTTTCGAGAAAGGGCTGGCTGAACGCGCGGAGGTTCGCCTCCTCGACTACAGGGATGTGGAGGGTCGCTTTGACCGGGTCGCCTCCATCGAAATGTTCGAGGCCGTGGGCGAGGCCTATTGGTCGCGCTATTTCAACAAGGTGCGGGAGGTTCTTAAACCTGGCGGGCAAGCGGGCATCCAGGTGATCACGATCCGTGACGACCTCTTCAAGGTCTATCGAAGCCGCTCGGACTTCATGCGCAAATACATCTTCCCCGGCGGCATGCTGCCTTGCGAATCGCGACTGAAGGAAGAGACGGATCGCGCCGGTCTTGAGTGGCAAGGGATAAGCCGGTTTGGTGAAAACTACGCACGGACCCTTTCCGAATGGGGCGTCAGATTCGAGGCGGCGTGGGAAGATATCCGGAGCCAGGGCTTCGATGAGCGTTTCCGCCGTCTGTGGCGCTTCTATCTCAGCTATTGCGAGGCGGCATTCCGCACTGGGCGTACCGATGTGGTGCAGGTGAGCCTGGCGCGTGCCTGACGCCATTCAATCTCGCGCAGCTTGGCCGCCTTCACGCTCCGCCGGCCCTCGCGCTCGGTTTCGTAAAGCCCTTGCATCAGGTGGGATTGATGGCGATGGAAGGCCCCCATGTCTCCTCCCCCCATCTGCCCCAGCGTGCTGGACGCCATTGGCGGCACGCCCCTCATTCGCCTGAAGCGGGCGAGCGAGATCACGGGCTGCGAGATCCTGGGTAAGGCGGAGTTCCTCAACCCCGGCCAGTCCGTGAAGGACCGCGCGGCCCTCTCCATCGTGCGTGCCGCCGAGCGCCGGGGTGAGTTGCGGCCTGGCGGCCGGATCGTTGAGGGGACGGCGGGTAACACGGGGATAGGTCTGGCGCTCGTCGCCTCCGCCCTGGGATATAAAACCACCATCGTCATCCCCCGGACCCAGAGCCAGGAAAAAAAGGACGCCCTGCGCCTGGCCGGCGCCGAGTTGGTGGAGGTGGATGCTGTCCCCTATGCCAACCCCGAAAATTATGTGCGCTATTCCGGGCGCCTCGCCGAGGACCTTGCAAAGGCCGAGCCGAATGGGGCGATCTGGGCCAATCAGTTCGACAACATCGCCAATCGCCAGGCCCATATCGAAACCACGGGCCCGGAAATCTGGGACCAGACGGATGGGCGCGTGGATGGCTTCATTTGCTCCGTCGGCACCGGAGGGACCCTTGCCGGTATCGCCTTGGCGCTTCGTGAACGCGACCCGACGATCAAGATCGGGCTCGCCGATCCCGCGGGCGCCTCGCTCTATTCCTGGTTTACATCCGGGGAGCTAAAGGCGGAGGGCTCGTCGATCTCGGAGGGGATCGGCCAAAGCCGCATCACGGCCAATCTGGAGGGCCTGGACGTCGATTTCGCCTGCCGCGTCCCTGATGACGAGATGATGCAGGTAATCTTTGGCCTGGCTCAGGACGAGGGCATGGTCATGGGCGGCTCGACGGGAATCAATGTCGCCGGCGCCGTCCGTTTAGCCCGGGAACTGGGCCCCGGGCATCGGATCGTCACGATCTTGTGTGACTATGGCTCGCGCTATCAGAGCAAGCTGTTCAATCCGGTATTTCTTGAGTCCAAGAACCTGCCGGTTCCGCCGTGGTTGGCATGAGGGCCGATATGATGCGCGACCCGGTTGTCTCCCCGCGATGGCTAGCGGAGCGCCTGGACAATCCCGACATCGCCATACTCGACGCCACCTGGTTCATGCCGGGAACGCCGCGTGACGCAAAGTCTGAGTTCCTCGCCGGCCACATCCCCGGCGCGGCGTTCTTCGCCATCGACGAGGTTTGCGATCAGACCTCGGATCTCCCGCATATGCTTGCTTCCGCCGGGCAGTTCACCCAGGCCATGCGCGCACTTGGGGTGAATTCGCGTTCGACGGTGATCGTCTATGACGCGCAGGGCCTCTTCTCAGGCCCCCGGCTTTGGTGGAACCTCCGCGCCATGGGGCATGAGGCCAGCTTCGTCCTGGATGGCGGCCTGCCGGCCTGGATCGCGGAGGGCCGCCCCATCGCGCGCGATGAGTCTGAAACTGCGCCAGGCGACTTCACGGCAAAGCCCATCCCCGCCCTCGTTCGTGACCGCGCCCAGGTGAGCGTCGCCCTGGCAACCCACGCCGCGCAGGTCGTTGATGCGCGTCCGGCCCCACGCTTCGCGGGCCATGCGCCGGAACCCCGTGCAGGGGTCAGATCGGGCCACATGCCCGGCGCCCTGAACGTGCCCTTCCCAGCGGTGGTGGAGGATGGGCGCTTGGCGAGCGCTGAACGCCTTGAAACTCTGTTTACAGCCGCCGGCGTTGATCTTGCCGCCCCCATCGTGACCACCTGCGGATCCGGCATTAGCGCGTCGCTTCTCGCCCTAGCTCTCGCCCGCCTCGGGCGATTTGATGCTGCGGTCTATGACGGCTCATGGACAGAATGGGGCGGTGCGACGGACACGCCAGTGGTCCAAGACCCTCTCCCCGACTGATGACTCGCGACCTCGATCCAGCGACGCGGCTGATCCACTGTCACACGCCGACGTCAAAATCGGTGAGGACCGTCGGGCCACCCATCCTGCGCGGGTCAACCGTTCTGCTGGATACAGCCGCCGAGCTCTATGACGACGGGATTCTTACCTATGGTCGTAGCGGACTCACAACGCACGACGCCCTGACCTCGGCCCTCGCGGAGCTGGAAGGCGCGTCATCAGTGAGTCTGTTCCCGTCAGGCTTGGCCGCCATCACAGCGGCCATGATGGCGGTGGTCAAGGCCGGGGACGGGGTTCTCGTCACGGACGCCATCTACAAGCCGACGCGCCGGTTTTGCGACAATGTCCTGACCCGATTTGGCGTGGGGGTTCGCTATTATCCCGCCACGCTCAGCGGTCCGGAACTTCTGGCGTGGGCGGGCCCTGCCACGCGTCTCATCGTCATCGAGTCGCCGGGTTCCCTGACCATGGAAATGCAGGATGTGCCGGGCATCGCCGGTCTTGCGCGCCAAAAGGGCATCCTCACCCTTGCGGACAATACGTGGGCGGCGGGACACCTGTTCAAACCCCTGGCGCATGGAGTGGACATCTCCGTCCAGTCCCTGACCAAATATGTCTGCGGCCACTCCGATGTGTTCATGGGCAGCGCGGCGACACGCGATTCGGCCATGGGCAGGGCCCTGCAAAACGCCGTCAGAGACTTCGGCTGGTCGGTTAGTCCAGATGACGCCTATCAGATGCTGCGGGGCCTACGCACGCTCTCAACGCGCCTGGATTGCCATGGCGCCAGCAGTCTGGAAGTTGCGACATGGCTGGCCGGCCATCCCGCGGTCGCCGAGGTGCTGCATCCCGCCCTCCCCGGCGCGCCGGGTCATGAGATCTGGGCCCGGGACTATGACGGCGCGGCGGGCCTTTTCGCCATTGTCCTGCGGCCCGCCTCGCAGCCGAGCGTCGCAGCGTTTCTGGACGCCCTTAAGCTTTTCGGTCTCGGCTATTCTTGGGGTGGCTTCGAGAGCCTCGCGCTGAACGGCGATCCGCAGCTTCGGTCGCGTGATCACGAGCCGCCAAGGGCAGGACCGATCATCAGGCTGAATATTGGTCTTGAGGCGCCAAAGGACCTGATCGCCGATCTGGATCAGGCCTTGGCGATATTCAAGTAGGCGGGTAGCGCCTCAACGAAATCAAATACGCTCGATGATCATCGCCGGGGCCATGCCGCCCGCCGCGCAGAGGGTGACAAGTCCGGTGGCGAGGTCCCGCCGCTCAAGTTCATCAAGGAGCGTGCCGAGAATAATCGCGCCCGTGGCGCCGATGGGGTGGCCAAGAGCGATCGCGCCGCCATTCACATTGACGATGGCCGGGTCGATATCGAGATCGCGCATGAATTTCAGGGGCACGACGGCGAAGGCCTCGTTGATCTCGAAGAGGTCGATATCCTTGAGCGACATGCCGGCCTTGGCCAGGGCCTTGCGGGCCGCCGGGCCGGGGGCATTCAGCATCAGTTCCGGCGAGTCCCCGGCCGTCGCCACGGCGCGGACGCGCGCGCGGGGCTTGAGGCCATGGGCCATGGCGTATTGTGGCGAGGCCATGACGACAGCTCCGGCGCCATCGACCACGCCCGATGAGTTGCCGGCGTGGTGCACATGGTCGATCTTCACGTCCGGATAGGCCTGCTCCACGAGCCTGCGAAAGCTCAAGCCCTCTTCATCAAGGGGGACTTCATAGATCGCCGCGAAAGCGGGCTTGAGCGCTGCGAGGCCCTCCAGCGTCGTGCCCGCGCGCGGATATTCCTCGCGATCAAGCGCGGGGCTGCCGTCATCGTGGACCACGGGTACAAGGCTTCGGTCAAAATGACCATTTGCGATAGCGTGGGCGGCGCGCTGCTGGCTCTCGAACGCCAGGGCGTCGACGTCTTGGCGGCTGAAACCCTCCAGGGTGGCAATGAGATCGCCGCAAATACCCTGGTGAGGCTGGGGGTGGATGGCCCGCAAATGGGTGTTGCCCGAGTCCAAGGTCGCGCCGGCGGCCCGCGGCAGGGTCGAGCCATAGGACATGGACTCTACCCCGCCAGCCACCACCAGGTCCTGGGCGCCGGACATGATCCCCATGGCGGCGAGATTGGCCGCGGTCAGGCCAGAGCCGCAAAAACGGTCCAGACTGACGCCTGAGGCGCGCACGTCATAACCCGCGTCCAGCGCCGCCATTCGCGCGATGCACGCCCCCTGTTTTCCAAATTGCGTCCCGCAGCCGGCGATCACGTCATCGATGTCCGCCGTGTCGAGGTGGTTGCGCGCCGCCAGGGCCTTCAACACCGTGGAAAGAATGCGTTGGGGGTGAACGCCGGACAGCGCCCCCTTCCCCACCTTGCCCACGCCGCGCGGCGTGCGCGCCACATCGATGATCCATGCCTCGGTCATGCTGTCCTGACGTCCCTTATATCTGTCGTTCGTTATCGGATTTGTAGCAGACTGCCGTTGCGGCGCCCTAAGGCGTTTTTGACCCTGTCCGGATCTTTAAGCCTGCCAGAGCTCAATCTTCGTGCCATCGGGATCAAGGATCCAGGCGAACTTGCCGTAGGCGTCCGTATCGTCGCGACCGAGTGGCGTCACCCCCTTGGCCGCCAACCGGGCGAGGATGGCGTCAAGATCGTCCACCGCGAAATTGATCATGAACTCGCGTTTTGATGGCGCCATGTGATCGGTTGAGGCCGGAAAGGGTGACCAGACGAGAACCTGAGGATGACCTGGCGCGTCATAGGCCAGCTTGGCGCTCCCCCAGGACTCGATCTTCAGCCCGAGGACGTCGCGATACCAGTCGGCGAGGGCCTTTGGATTCTCGCTCTTGAAGAAGACGCCACCGACACCCGTCACCCGCCCGGTGCTTTCCGCCATGACACCCCTCGAAAGGTTCATCGCGCCCGCCGCGAAGCCCCAGATGTGATCTTATCATTCCTGACCTGACGCTCAATCGGCCTGAAAGCCCGCTTGGCGACCCCGGCAGGACTCGAACCTGCAACCGTCCGCTTAGAAGGCGGATGCTCTATCCGGTTGAGCTACGGGGTCATTAGGAGCGGGCCCGAAAGGCGCGTTTTCTCAATGCGTCCAGGGCTGCTTGCGATTAAAGGCAAAGTTGTCGGCATAGGCTTTGATGACGCGTTTATGGGTGGGATCGGGTCGAATTTCAAACGCGAGCCCCCGCTTCTGGGCATAGGCCACGGCCAGTTCGCGCGTCTCGAAATTCAGGCGAATCTGTCCATCGGTATCGGTCGTCTGGGTCCAGCCCATGAGGGGATCAGGCAGACGGGCGGCGGCGGGCGCGAACTCCAGAACCCACAGCTGGGTATTCGCCCGTCCGGACTGCATGGCCGATTTGGCGGGTCGAAAGATTCGCGCCAGCATGACGTCTCCTTGAGGTGGTCAGCTTCCCATGGTCGGGGCGGCAGGATTTGAACCTGCGACCCTCTGCTCCCAAAGCAGATGCGCTACCAGGCTGCGCTACGCCCCGTTCACCACGTGAAGGGGCTCTCATGCCACGCAATGGCGGGGGGCCGCAACGCGCGGCCGTTTAGTCTCCGCGACGACGCATCAGTTTAAAGACGCCGCTCGCCCGCGCGAGGGTGCGATCCTGCATATGGGCCCGGCCCTCGACGAAGGCGAGATCGCGTGTGACGCGCGTGGTGCGGGCCTCTCCCAGAACCCAATCCCCCGCCCGGCCCATGTCGAGAAAGTCGAGGGACAGATGGATCGTCACGGGAACCGCGCGGGCGGCGCGCGCCGCCGCGGCGGCCAGGAGCCCATCAAGAAAGGCCGAAAGCATTCCCCCGTGGATGATTCCGAGACCATTGCAGTGGCGCGGCAGGACAAAAAAGGCATGCTCCGCGCCATCTGCCGCCAGCCGATGGAAATAGGGACCGTTGTGTTTTGAGAACGCACCTCGGCTCTCGTGCGGAACAAAACCTTGCGGCGGCCCAGGGATGTCCCCATCAGGGTTCAAGGAAGACACTCCGAGCAACAGGCCAGTTCCCAGGCCCGGACCGGCTTAGCGCAAGATCGGACCTAGGTGTGGGTCAATTCGATTTCCGCCACGACAAGTCCCTTGGGGCCTTTTGCAAACCTCACCCTCACCTCCTCGCCAGGCTGCAAGTCCTCGCGGCCGTTTCGGCGCAGCACCTCGATATGCACAAAAATATCGCCCGCCTCGCCCTCGCGCACGACGAAACCGTATCCCTTGGTGCGGTTAAACCATTTTACCTTGGCGGGCTCGAAGGGGCCGGAGGCCTCCGGCGCGATCCGAACGGGTCGATAATGGCCGCCAGGATGATCCGAATGGCCGTAACCGTCCGCGCCACTGGGCTTCCCACGACGGGCCTCGGGACGCTCGATGGCGACCGTCTCATCAAGATCAACGATTTCCGCCACTTGCCAACCTTTGGGCCGTCGGACGACGTCGCAGACTATCACGGAGCCTTCCAGGGCGCATTGGCGGCCCACGTTGCGAAGACATGACATGTGCAACAGGACGTCGCCTTTACCGGTATGGGCTGTGTCATCGGGCACGACGAAGCCGTAGCCCTTACCGGCGTCGAACCACTTCACACGCCCAATTATGCGGACCGCCTCGCTGAAAGCGTCGTGCGCCCCGACATCGAAATCCGACATCTAGCTCTGCCCCGACCCGCGCATACCCGTTCGGATATGCCCGGCCCGAGGGTATTCGCTCGCAGGGCGCCAAAAAGGTCAACAAGCTAAGCTGAAAAAATGCAGATTTACGGCCAAATTCTTTCAGAATCGAAGGTGTTCACCCGGACAGAGCGAAGATTCGTACGGGGTTCAGCCCATGGCGGCTTTTCAGGGGGCATGCGCGGCAGGAAAACCGCACCGTAATTTGAATATGCTCGCGCGAAGAAACTGGTAGGCCCTACGGGAGTCGAACCCGTCTTCCCAGATTGAAAATCTGATGTCCTAACCGATAGACGAAGGGCCCGAACCCTCGCGGGAGGGCGGGATATATCCCGGGCGCGACACGCGGCGCAAGCGGCTCAGTCTCTAAACGCGTTCGTCTGGGCTTCCGCCTTCAGGAGCGGCCGGGCTGCGCCTCTCACTGAGCTGACCTGGTACCTTCAGCGATATCGTCGATTTCGAACTGGAGGTCATCTCGCCCTTGCCAGTCATCGCGGCGCAGACGCCCCGCCACGTGGAATGATCCCCCCCCCGCGAGCAGACGCTGCCCCATGGGCGTATCCCCGCTGCGCCAGGCGATGGCTTTGAGGCGATGTCCCGCGCCATCAGCCAGAAAACACCGGATGTGCCCTCCCCTTACCGGCTCGGCCCGCTCGGCGCGCACGTCGGCAAGAGCGTAGACAGGCTCGGGCGCACCGGGGCCGAAGGGCTCAAGGGCGCTGAAGAGGTCAAGCATCGCCCGCGCCGCCGCGCCTGGTGAAACGAGGACATCGATGTCCAGCGCATCCTCTTCGGCGGCGCGCCCCATTTCAGAGGCTAGGCGGGTGCAGAGGAAATCCCGGAACTCCGGCGCCAAGCCGGCGCGAAGCGTGCAACCCGCGGCCATGGGGTGGCCGCCCCCCGCCAGGAGCAAGCCTGCTTCCTGCGCCTCCTGAACAGCGCGCCCCAGATTGACGCCTGGCTGAGACCTTCCCGAGCCCTTGGCGATGTCCGCCTCTGGGTCCACACCAAGAACAAATACCGGGCGGCGGTATCGCTCCCGAAGGCGGCTGGCGACGATCCCCACCACGCCGGGATGCCAGCCCTCCTTGGCGACGACGATGGCCGGGGCCTCAGGGTCGAAATTGCTGGCGCGCTCGATCAGTTCCACGGCCTCCTCGAAGATACGTGTCTCCACGGCCCGACGTTCGGTGTTCAGGCGATCAAGCTCGATGGCCAAGTCCATCGCCTCGACTGGGTCATCGGTGGAGAGGAGGCGCGCGCCAAGGTCCGCGCGTCCGATCCGGCCGCCAGCGTTGATGCGCGGGCCCAGCACGAAACCGGCCTCGAAAATGCCCGCGCTGTCCATCTTTGCGCCGGCCACCTCCATTAGCGCGGCCAGCCCAAGGTTGCGCCAGGATGACATGACTTTGAGGCCCTGGGCAGCGATGGCCCGATTGAAGCCCGTCAAGCGCGTGACGTCACAGATAGCTCCCATTGCGGCGAGGTCGAGCCAAGACCTGATGTCGGGCTCGGCGCGCCCGGCGAAGAGGCCCCGGCGGCGCGCCTCGCGATTGAGGGCCGCCAAGAGCACAAGGGTCACGCCGGCCGCCGCCAGAACACCCTGGCCGGAGCCGCAGTCCGGACGATTAGGATTGACCAAGGCCTCAACAGTCCTGGGCAAGTCGCGCATGAGATGGTGGTCGATGACCACAACCTTCAGCCCAATCTGCCCAGCCGTGGCGAGCGCCCCGTGGGCCGCGGCCCCGCAGTCAACGGTGATCACCAAACGCGCGCCCTGCCCGTAGAGATGGCGAAAGGCGGCGGGGCTCGGTCCAAAGCCTTCGATGAGACGATCGGGAACATAGATCGGCAGGTCCAAGCCCATGGCTCGAAACCACCTCACCAGAAGCGCCGCGCTGGACGCGCCATCGACGTCATAGTCGGCGAAGACCACCATGGGGGTCGCGTTCGCGAGGGCCTCAAGCAGGACCTGGGCGGCCGTCTCCATGTCCGCGAAGGTCGAGGGATCAGGAAAAAGGGCTTTGAGCGTCGGCTCCAGGAAGGAAGCCCCCTCATCCGCCCCGACACCCCGGGAGGCCAGGGCGCGGGCGAGAGGCTCGCTGAGACCCAGACGCGCCTGGTGTTCCCGCACCAGCGCCGCCTCCGCGGGCCGCGCGCGCCATCGCCGGCCGCTCAAGGAAAGCTCGACGCCTAGGAATCCTGGATGAGAACTTCCGTCCGCCGCCATGGCTCGGAGCTACCCCACGATGAATCCGCTCAGATGTGAGCGATTCGCAGCATCCTGGGCGGGGTGATCATGGTGGGCAAGGCGCCAATGCGCGCGATGGCGTCGAAGATCACGGATTCGGCCGCCGGATGAGTAGTGAGGACGATGGGCACCCCGCCGGAGTCTTCCCCCATCGAGTCTGGCATATGCTTCTGAAGAAAGCTGTCGATGGAGAGACCACATTCGGCGAGGGTCTCGGAGACCGAGGCGATCACCCCAGGCTCATCGCGGACAATAAGCCGGATATAGGCCTTTGTGGCCAAAGCCTTTGGGACGGCCGCCCGAATCTGCGAAAGCTTCACCGCGGGTTGTTGAAAGACCGGGCGCTGAGCTCCCGCCAGGACGTCGGCGATGTCGGCGGCCACGGCCGCCGCCGTGGGACCGGGTCCGGCGCCGGGTCCCTGGATGAACATCCGCCCGGTATTCTCGCCTTGGATAGAGAGGGCGTTCAAGGCGCCGTCGGCGCGCGCCAGGGGATGATCAAGCGGCATAAGCGTCGGGTGAACCCGCACCGAGACGCCCCCAGCCGATTTCGCCGCCGCCGCGATCAGCTTGATCCGGTAGCCCAGGTCCTTGGCGAGGCGGATATCCAGCAGATCAACGCTCTCCAGGCCCTCAACCTGAGCGGCCCCCCAGTCAGGCGCCCCGCCGAAGGCGAGGGCGGCAAGGATGACAATCTTATGAGCCGCGTCGAAGCCGCCGATGTCGGTGGTGGGATCCGCCTCGGCATATCCCAGGGCCTGGGCCTGCTTCAGCACCTGGCTGAAACTGGACCCGCTCTGCTCCATCTCGGTGAGAATATAGTTGCAGGTGCCGTTGAGAATCCCCGCGATGGAATGGATCTGGTCAGCCACCAGGGCTTCGCGAACGAGCTTGACCGCCGGCGTGCCACCCATCACGGCCGCCTCAAAGAGAAGAGGAACGCCCTTGGCTTCAGCCAAAGTCGCCAGGGCCGCGCCGTGATGGGCGATCAGGGCCTTGTTCGCGGTGACCACGGGCTTACCGGATTCTAGCGCCGCCTCCACCGCCGCGCGCGCCACGCCCTCCGAACCGCCAATCAGCTCGACAAAGATGTCGATATCCGGCGACCGCGCCAGGGCGACAGGATCGTCGAACCAGGTATAGCCAGAGATGTCCGCCCCGCGCGGCGCGGCGCGGGAACGCGCGCAGACACCCGAGATGACGACCCGCTCACCGGACGGGGCAAAATCGCCCCGCGCCGCGAGAAGTTTGATCAGGGCGGCGCCAACAGTCCCCAAGCCTGCGACACCGAGCCGCTGGGATGGCGGATTCCTTGAGGTCATGTGAGGTGCGCGACCACGGGGCCGGCCGGGCTCACGGCGCCAAATTCCTTGTCGAGCAGGCGTTTTACATTGCGCGCGGCCTGGCGGATGCGATGCTCGTTTTCCACCAGTCCGATCCGCACAAAGCCCTCCCCATACTCTCCGAAGGCGACGCCCGGCGAGACCGCGACCCCCGCCTCTTCGATGAGCCGTTTGGCGAACGCCATGGAGCCCTGGTCCTTGAAGGACTCCGGCAGCGGCGCCCATGCAAACATGGAGGCCGGGGGACTTGGGATGTTCCAGCCCGCCCGGGCCATGGAGGAGACCAGAACGTCGCGGCGGCTCTTATAAATACCGCGGATCTCATCGACGCAGTCCTGTGGACCATTGAGAGCGGCCGTGGCGGCCACCTGGATGGGCGTATAGGCCCCATAGTCCAGATAGGATTTGATCCGCGAAAGCGCGGCGCAGAGGCGAGCGTTTCCCACCACCATTCCCACACGCCAGCCTGCCATGGCATAGGTCTTTGAGAGAGAATTGACCTCCACCGCGAGGTCTCGCGCGCCCTCCACCTGCAGCACCGAGGGCGGCGGATTGTCTTCAAAATAGATCTCGGAATAGGCGATGTCGGAGAGGACGAGCAGGTCATGTTTGCGCGCGAGAGCCACGGCGTCTTTATAGAAATCCAGATCGACCCATTGCGCGGTGGGATTGGACGGATAGCTTAGGATCAGCACGGTGGGGCGAGCGGCAGAGCTCGCAATGGCCCGACTGGCGCCGGAGAGATAAGCCTCGGGACTGAGCGCCGGCACATGACGGATCACGCCGCCGGCCATGATGAAACCATAGGCATGGATCGGATAGGCAGGATTGGGGCAGATGATCTCGTCGCCCGGCGCGGTCAGGGCCTGGGCCAGGTTCGCGAAGCCCTCCTTGGACCCTAGGGTCGCCACGACCTCGGTCTCGGGATCGAGCGTGACGTCGAAGCGGCGCTGATAATAGCCGGCCATGGCCCGCCGCAGCCCCAAGATCCCCTTCGATGCTGAATAGCGTCCGGCCTTGGGGTCCCTGGCGGTTTCAACGAGTTTATCGATGATGTGGCTGGGCGTCGGCATATCAGGATTGCCCATGCCAAAGTCGATGATGTCGACGCCCTCACGCCTAAGGCGCGCCTTGAGCTTGTTGACCTCCTCGAAAACATAGGGCGGAAGGCGGCTGATGCGATGAAATTCGGGGATCATGGTCTTTAGGGGTCGAGTTTTTTTGGGGACTTAGCGGAAGGAGATTTTTGCGGACGTCAGTGGGGTCGCTTCGGCGGCTCGGCTTTGGCGCGCGCGTCGCGGGCGAATGCCGCGGAGTCGGCCATGTTTTGGGGGTTCATCGGCTGCGGCGGCGCGGCCTGGGCGCGGGCCTCGCTCGCGTAGGCGCCAGCGCCTGAAGCTGGAAGCCCGAAGGTTTCGGGCGCGGTCGCCCTCACAAGCGCCACGCCGGACCTGCGTGTGTCGAGGACGGCCGCCTTGAAGGCGGCCGGCGAGCGTACGTCGGCGGGTCTTTTCGGTATTGAGCAAAAGGTGGGATAGGCCACCGCACCCGCCTGATCCGTCTGCCCAGCCGCGGGCCTTGCCGCGCAGGAATTTGAGTGGGCGCGCGCGAAGCTCGCCGTCGCCAAAATGGGCAAGGCGAAAATCAGCGTTGAAAAATGAGGTCCGAACGCCTTCATAAGAGCCAAGGTCATAGGCCAGGACGCCCTCCGGCGGAAGGGTGGCGCTTGGCGTTGAGAGGAAACAACCATGCCTAAGCGGTCAGACTCCGCCGAGGAAGGCGCCGCGGCCGTCTCGCCCAGTGGCGGCAAAACCGAAACCGCCGCCGAAACCGCTTTTGAGTTTCTCTCGAAGGAGCAGCGCGCCGCGGTCGAGGCGCTATCCTTCAATCTGGCCAAGGCCGCCATGACCGCCCAAAGCGCCATCGCCGAGGCGACGCTACGCCAGGCCGAACGTCACGCTCCCTTAAACGTCGATCCCCTGCATGTGAGCGGGGCCTGGGGTGAGGTAATGACTCGCCTTGCCGCCCAGCCTGAGAAGCTCATGCGGGCCCAGGCCGACCTTTACGGCCGTTATCTTGACCTGTGGCGCGCCACGGCCCTCAGCGCCGCGGGAGACGCCCAGCCCCCAGTCGCGACGCCCGCGCGCGGCGACAAACGCTTCACAGATCCTGACTGGTCGAACCCCGTGTTCGACATGGTCAAGCAATCCTATCTGATCACGTCCAGCTGGCTGAATGATCTCATCAGCGGGGTCGAGGGCGTCGAGCCCATAACGCTGCGGCGCGTGGAGTTCGTGACCCGCATGCTGACCGACGCGTTTTCCCCGTCAAACTTCTTGATGTCGAACCCGACGGCGCTGCGAGCGATCATGGAGACCCGGGGTGAGAGCCTCCTCAAGGGCATGGAAAACTTCGCCGCGGATCTGGAACGCGGGGGCGGTCAATTGGCGATCAGCCAGACCGACTTCGATCAATTCAAGGTCGGCGAAAATGTCGCCACGGCGCCGGGCAAGGTCATTTTCCAGAATGACATCATCCAACTTCTCCAGTTCGCGCCGACGACCGAGACGGTCTGTGAGATCCCGCTCCTGATTTTCCCGCCCTGGATCAACAAGTTCTACATTCTGGATCTTCGGCCCGAAAACTCGATGATCCGGTGGCTGACAGCCCAGGGTTTCACGGTGTTCATCACCTCGTGGGTCAACCCGGACGTGACCTTGGCCGCCAAGTCCTTCGAGGACTACCTCCATGAAGGTGTCTATGCCGCCGTGGAGGCTGTCCTGCGTCAGACCGGCGCGCGCAAGGTCAATACGGTGGGCTATTGTATCGGCGGCACCCTGCTCTCCTGCGCCCTCGCTCACATGGCCGCGCGCAAGGACAAGCGAATCGCCTCGGCCACGTTCTTCGCCGCCCAGCAGGATTTCTCGGAGGCCGGCGACCTGCTGCTCTTTACCAACGAAGATTGGCTGAAGGACCTTGAAGCGCGGATGGACGCGGGCGGCGGCGTGCTGCCCGGCCAATCCATGGCCGACACCTTCAACGCCCTAAGGGCCAACGACCTCGTCTGGTCCTATTTCGTGAACAACTATCTGATGGGCAAGGAGCCGAAGCCTTTCGACCTTCTCTTCTGGAACGCCGACCAGACACGCATGCCCAAGACGCTGCACCTCTTCTATCTGCGGCGCTTTTACGTTCAGAACGCCCTCGCCAAAGGTGAGCTTGACCTCGGCGGCGAACGGCTCGATCTCTCGCGGGTCAAGACGCCGGTCTATGTTCAGTCCTCCCGAGAAGACCACATCGCTCCGGCTAAGTCGGTCTATAGGGGCGCGAGGCTATTTGGCGGGCCGACTCGCTTCACCCTGGCGGGGTCAGGGCATATTGCTGGGGTCATCAACGCCCCCGCCGCGAAGAAGTACCAACATTGGACGCGAGACGACCTGCCGGAGACGTTGGAAGCGTGGATGGATGGCGCGGTGGAACATCCAGGTTCGTGGTGGCCCGACTGGTCAGAATGGCTAAAGGTGCGCTCAGGTAAGCAAGTCCCGGCCCGCGATCCAAGCGGGGGGCCCTTCCCTGTTATCGAAGATGCCCCGGGCGCGTTTGTAAAGGTGCGGTCCTAAGCCGCGACGAACCTAAGCGCTACGCCGTTGTTGCAGTAGCGCAGACCCGTTGGCCGGGGTCCGTCCGGGAACACGTGGCCCTGGTGGCCGAGGCACTGGGCGCAGTGATATTCCGTACGCTCGACGCCGATGGCGAAATCCGCCTTCTTGCCCAGGGTGCCGGGTAGAGCCGTCCAGAAGCTCGGCCATCCCGTGCCGGAATCGTATTTCCAGTCCGACTTGAAGAGCGGCAGCCCGCAGCCCAGACAGACAAATTGACCCTTGCGATG
>Ga0116226_10000211_pt1 | contig 47354 bp, 36 predicted proteins | sample S1TSphfallax_FD_89692 | JGI IMG/M metagenome (GOLD analysis project Ga0116226, IMG submission 89692) | Host-associated microbial communities from peat moss isolated from Minnesota, USA - S1T2_Fa - Sphagnum fallax MG | ecosystem: Host-associated > Plants > Peat moss > Unclassified | place: USA... | reverse complement strand
ATGATCCGGGGAAGCGCGATCAGCCGCTGGATAGACATGCTCGCAAAACAAAGAGCTAGAGCGGGATGCGTCCGACGAAACCGATCGAATCATATCGCATCCCGCTCTAGCACTTGATCATCAGCGGTCCGGCTATCCTGCGCCACCATGAAGACCGGCGAAGTTCGGGGGCAGGACACTAGCCTGCGGCTACCGGGGGTCGCATAGCGACCGCCGACATTGATGAGCCGTGCCACGGGACCCGCCAACCCGGTGATGACGGAGCGCGCAGCTATAACGCCGCCCTGCGATTTCACCCGGGCCTGTCATGCGATGGAGGTTTGGACGAGCGTGTCGGCGGAACGCGGGCTCGCTTCGATCAGCCGTTCACGCGCTGCCAGCAGCTGGACATGGTAGAAGAGCGGGCGATCCAGAATCTGCGTGGTCGTTCCATCGCCATCGGGCGGCGCCAAGGCGCCGGCGGCGATCAGCAGCGACCAGGCCTCCTGGGTAAGCCGTATCCCGCCAACGACAACGTCGCCGCCTGATTTTACGATGCTCATCCGGCCCCTCTCATCCTGCCGGGCGGTTGCCAACCGGCGAAGCACGGCGTGCATGTCTTCCCCCACCTCGCTTTCGGTCAGCGCCCTGTAGATCATTAGAACGCCTGAACCGGCTTCATCCAGAAGCCGGTTCACCGCGGATACGAGATCCTCGCGGATGACGCTTGTGGCGGCGCGGCGCAGGGCAGCCTGCGTGACCCTAAGGCCGAGCAGCTGGGCCATGTAGGGCATTCCCCGTGCGACGAAGACGACCAGTTCCTTGGCTTCTTCCGAAAACTGCAAGCCGGCCTGGCGGCCGCCCTTTTCCAGCATCAGGGCGATCTCGTCATCCGTCAGCAAGGGCAGATGGATGGCGACGATGTTTCGCTGGATCGAGGGATGCTGACCGATGATCTGCTCGAGGGTCGCGGACACCCCGACGATCATAAAATGCATCCGGATGGCGTGATCGGACAGGATTTTGATCGTATCGGCAAGTTTGGTGCGGGTTTCGGTATCCTGGATTCGGTCGAACTCATCGACGAGAAACAGGACGAACGGGCAGGTGAGGCGCTCGATGACAAGCGGGATATCGGCTGGCCGCAAGTGCCTGGTCGGCAGGGCGGCTTCGCAGCCCTCCTGGCCAGCTTCCATAGGCCGGATCGATAGCAGGGAGGGCGCCAGATTGCGCATGAGCCCGCGCATCATGCTGTCGAAATCGGAATTGGCATCGCAGGTGTGGCGGGCGACGATCGCCCCACGCTTGCGGAATGAGTCAGCCACCAGGTTGGAGAGCGATGTCTTGCCGCGTCCTCGCTCGGAATAGAGGACGACATGGGCGTTTTCATCCATGATCGCTTCAAGGATACGGGCGATCTCGGCCTCCCGGCCGACCAGCGTGCGCGCCCCGGATCGTGGCCGAGTCGGCGTGAACGCGTCGCTCGCGGATACGACACCGGGCCGGGCCGCGCTGCTCGCGCCGCGTTTCGGTGGTTTGAGGTCGCCGAGCCTTTCCCATGCGCGGCAAATCGCCTCCCACCGGTCGAGAATGAAATCGAGTAGGTTCATGTGGCTATACAATCTCATGGGCACCCCGGATCGCGGGAAGCGGATGATGCCGGATTTGACAAGCTGCGCCGTGGGAATTGTGTGGCGCCGGGATTTTTTGACGCAGAAGCCAGCGACCTGGAGCGCCTGGAACGACCCTGCCATGTTGATGGGCCGGAACGTGGCAAAAAACGCCGCCGTCCGCTTGAATGTATCACCTTAGATCGCTTTCCAGGCCAGGTTGGCGTTCGCCGTAACGCCCATCATAACTTGGGTCACCCGGTGGCGGATGCACGCAGAGCACGATTTTGACGAATCCAGCGGCTGAATGATCGCTTGTGCCCGGGCTTCCCCGCTCATGCCCGGAGCCCCCACCCTGACCCTCCCCCGGAAAGGGAGAGGCAGAAGAAAGGCGGGCGCATAGGTCAATCATTATGGCCATTGGCATAGTCGCGCTGCGCATGCCAGCAGCGGCCGGTGTGCATGCCTGCCTTTTGCGCCGAGGCGCCGCGATGCACGCATATGTGAAACCGCCGCGCGGGAGACCGCGTGCCGGCGAGTCTGCCAGCGCGTGTTTGTGATTTTTGGGGGGCGGCGGCGCGGGGTGGAGCGGTGCCACGCGGCACCGCATCCTATGGTGGGTCTGGACCGGGGATATCGTCGACGTCGCGGTGTAGGGCGCGGCGCTGGTAGGGTTCGTTGGGAAGCAGGTATTCCGCCATGTCGGGTCGTCGGGACTCGGCCTGCGCTTCGTCGTGTTTGGAGTCGAAGGCGGGGGCCTCGAAAGCGGGGGCCTCGAAAGCGGGGGCCTCGAAGGAGGGGGCCTGGCCGCCGATGAGGCGGTGCTTCGGGGCGATCGAGGTTTGCGCCGCGCGGGAGACGCGGGCGAAGGCAAGGATTGGATCGGAAAGCTGGGAAGCGTTGGTTCGAAGAGCCTGGGGTGTGGTGGTTGGCTGGCTGGCGCAACGGGCTGATCGCCGTTCCGGGTTGGACCGCTGGATCGCCTGTTGCAAACTGCAGCGAGCGATCTGCAGGCCGAGTTCGGCCAGCTCGTCGAGGATGGCGATGTCGCTCGCGGTATAATCGGTGGGCTCCGTGGCCCGCCTGCTGGGTAGGATGGCGTTCAGGAGTTTTGAGTCCGGAATGGTTTGTAGTCGAAATGAAACATGAACCTGGAACAGGCAGCTAGGCAAGTTATTTCTCGCGGGGTGCCGATGGCGTGGTGCGGGCAGGGCGGTCGGCTGCCGGGCTGCGCACACCGCATGCTGAAATCGTGCTGACCCGGCGCCGGGCGAGGGCGCTGGTCGCCCGCAGGGTCATGGAACTTGGCCAGGCCGCGGATTACGTGTCGGCCGGGGCGATCGACGAACTGATGGCGCGGTCGAACGAAACCGAGGCCGGCCTGCTGTCGGCGCTCTCCGCCACCTTGTTTCTGGCGGCAACCGAGGATGCGCCGACGATCGAGCGCGCGCATGTGCGGCAGGCCGTGGCGGATATGGAGCCGGACCGTGGCAGGGTTTCGACGGCCTGGGGGCGCCTTGCTACAGTGCTTGCCGTTTTGACTTGCGGGCTGGCAGTGTCCCTGGGGCTGGTGCTGGTTCTCTGGCAACCGAGGCCCATGTTTAGGCCCGCGCGGCCATCCGGGATCGCTCACATCTTCGACGGGCCTAAACGGCCGGATCAAGCGTCGCAGAGCGGGGCGCCGCCGGGACTCACGCAAGTGACCGCACTTGCGCCGGTGACGCTCGGACCGAAGTTGGGCGGCCGAAGCGTGACGGGTTTGGCGCCTGCATTGCCGCCGGTGACCCTGACCGAAACCGTGACTTTGCCGCTGTTGCCAGCGGGTCCGCCACCCCTCGTCACCCTCGTGTTTCCCGCCGCCAAGGGTGCGCGGCAGCCGCTTTGGGTTGCCGGCCTCGCCGAACGCTTGCAGCAAGCAGGGTTAGGAAAACCGCTTCTGCAGGAAACGGGGTCGGACGGGTCTGCCACGCCACCGATGCTGCGCCGCAGCGTGGTTTACTTTTTTGTGCAGGATGCAGGGCTGGCGCGCCATGTCGCGGACCTGCTCGAGTCCGTCGATTCGGGCCAATCGACACGCAACCTTTGGGCCCCATTGCTGGTTCTGTCCCCTGCCGGGACCACGCCGAAGCCGCCTGGAAGCATCGAGGCGTATATCCCGTGACAGACAGAAGCGTGATGGCACAAAAAGCCGTTGGTTGGCGCGTGGGGTGGCGAGCAAGTGGCCAGTCATCGCCACGCATGAGGAGGTGCGATGGTCATGGCGTATGTAGCGGATTCCTGTGTGTTTGCTTTGCTCTTGGCCTGCTGGTCTGGGTTACAGCCACGACCAGCGCTGTCGCCGATCCGAGGGCGGATTTTTCGCGGGCGATAGGATACGATCTTTCGGGCGACGAGGCGAACGCCTTCTCCCTTTATTTGCGGGCAGCTCGCGCGGGCTTGCCCGATGCACAATTCGACGTTGCCGTGATGTACGATTCAGGCCGTGGAATCCGGCAGGACGAAGCCTCGGCCGCGCTGTTCTTCGCGTTCGCGGCGATCAACGGGCATGCGCGCGCCGCCTACAACCTTGCGCTGCTTTACGGGTCGGGTGACGGCGTTCCACGCAATTCCGGGCTGGAGCGTGCTTGGTTTCGGGAGGCGGCGCGCTTGGGTTTTGCGATGCCCGAGGATAGGCTGGGGGCGTCGCAACCCGTGGCTGCCAAGGCCGGTAGTGAGCGCGCAACGCCTGCCCAAGCCGGTCTTGTGTATCCCGGCGCCGATGCTGTGCTTCAGCCAAACCAAGATTTTGTGCCGTTGGTTTGGACATCGCCTGCCGGGCCGGCATCGACAGGTTTTTATGTTCAACTGGTTTCACTGACCGGGCCGGAGCCGGTTCCGGTCCTGACCGAGACATGCGATGTCTCCGCCATCCGCGCGCCGATCGGCCGCCAGCCAGGACGTTACGCGTGGCGCGTATTCACCTTCGCACAGAGCATTGGGCAGTATGTGGCGACACCATGGTCCAGGTTTTCGATCATGTGATCGAGATTCTGTGTTGGCCCATCCATCGTCGGAGACTTGGATTTTTTGCTCCCTACGCAGGAATTGATGCCGTAGTTGGATCCAGCACTCCGGCCCTCCCCACGAGGAGGAGGGAGAAGTGAGGTGCCAGCGTCGGCGGGTTAGGCGGCGAGCTTGCCGGTGGATTTGGCGACCCAGGTGGCGACGTAGTCCATCAGGCCAGGGGCAAGGCAATCATAGGGTTCGAGGCCGAGTTCCTTCAGGCGGCCGCGGATAGCCGTCATCTCGTCTGGCTTGACGCCTGATTCGATGATGGACGACACGAAGGCGGCGAATTCCGGGGCGGCTGACCCGGGATGATCGAACAACTCGGGGTGCACGAAGGTCAACCCCTGGAAGGCATGTGTCCGCTCGACCGGCCCATGCAGATGAACGCCGCAGACGGTGCAGGCATGGCGCTGAATGAGGGCCGCGGGATCCACGACCGCCAGCTTGTCGCCATTTTCGAGCACGGAGACTTTTTCCGTCGGCGCCACGGCGACCATGGAGAAATTGGCCCCTTCCGGCTTCCAGCATTTTGTACAGCCGCACACGTGATTATAGAGAACCTGCGTGTCGACACGCACTTTCACCGGCCGTTCAGCGCATTTGCAGCTCAGCACGCCGCCGACGAATTCGGCGGAACCGGCGTGTATGCCATGATCGACGGAAGGATGAATGTTCACGGACATGTTCGGTCTCCTTGAACGAGTTTGGTTTCTCGAACGCGGCCGGACCCTAGGATGGTGGGCAGCACCTGCCCACTAGGCCGTATGTCTTGGGGGCTCCTCTGTGTGCCGGAATTGCACCCTGCGGCCGACGCTTGAGATGCCGACAAAAATGATCGCACCCAAACTCCAGCTCAGCCCAGTTATGGCGACCACGCGCCAGACCGAATGGGCGATGGCAGGCAGCAACCCGGCCGCGTAGCCGATCAGCAGGTTCATGATGCTGGCAAAGGCAAGGAGCCGTGTTGCGATGCGAGCCAGCCGGCAAAAAACCGGTGATCGGCCCGAACGCAGCCCGGGCATAAAGGATCGAGCCGCCGGGTCCTTGAAAGCGGCTGCTGGCTTCGGCGTAGCACGCGCCGACCATGCCCATCAGCACCCCGCCGCTCAGGCAGGTGATCACGCTGTAAGGCCCGAGCAGAGCGTAAACCCTGCCAGGAAGACCAAAATTGCCCGCTCCGACCGTACTGTTGACGGTAATGAACACCAGATCCGAGCGCCCGAGCGCTCTCACCAACATGGCTTTTTGGCTCATCGCGGAATGATGAGCCACCCTGCGCAGATGGCAAGCTTGGCAGTTTTGGGGTGGGGTTTTGATACGCGGGGGGAGGCTCGAGGCGTGGTGGTCTGCGGTGCAGCCAGCCTGGGAAGCGCGCCACGCTACCGCGGATGGCCGCCTACAGGGTTGTTTGAGGGGTACGGTTCCACCAGCCGCCGCCGAGCGCCTGGTAGAGGGAGGCGGCATCGCCGAACCGGGTTGCCTGCGCCTGCACGCGGGAGAGCAGGCTTTGCTGATATCCCTGCTCCGCCACGAGCAGGGTGAGGTAGTTCACATACCCCACGCGCGCCTGTTCGCGCGTGAGATCGAGCGTGGTGCGCGACGCGGATTCCGCACGGACGGCGGCAGCCAGCGCATGTTCGTCGGTGGTGACGGCATGCAGCGTGTCGGCCACATTCTGGAAGGCGGTGAGAACGGTGCTGCGATATTGGGCGGCGGCGACGCGCAGGGCGGCGCGTGCCGAGCGTTCCTTGTTGTAGAGCGTGAACCCGTCGAAGATCGGTTGCGTCGCCGCGAGCGTGACGTTCCAGAACGGGCCGCCATGGGAGAACATCTGGTCGAACACGGTGGCCACGCCGCCATCGGCGGCACTGATGTTCAGCAGCGGCAAGCGTGCGGCGACGGCGACGCCGACTTGCGCGCTGGCGTTGTGCCATTGCTCCTCGGCCGCGCGTATGTCGGGCCGCTGCTCGATCAGATGCGAAGGCAGGCTGACCGGCAGCGCCACCGGAAGATGCAGCGAGTCGAGCGTGAAGGTTTCCGGCACATCCTGGTTGGGCAGATTGCCGGCGAGCGCGCGGATCAGGTCGCGCGTCTGTTCCAGCTGCTTTTGGAGGGGCGGGAGCGCCTGCTGGGCCTGCGCCAGGGCAGCCTCCTGCGCCGCCACATCGATGCCCATCGCGTAACCCACCCTCTGCTGGTGGTGCAGGATGTCGAGCCCTTCCTGATAGGTGCGGATAATTTCCGCCTGGGCTGCGATTTCCGCGCGCAGCAGGGCTTCCTGCAAGGCGGCCGCGACCACGTTCGAGGCGAGGGTGATGTAGGCTGCTTCCAGCTGGAAGCGCTGGTAGCGCGAGGTTGCGCGCAAGGCTTCGACCTGCCGGATATTGCTGCCGAATACATCGGGCGTGTAGCCGACGGTGAGCTGGGCGGTATGCAGATTATAGGTGACCGGCTCGTTGTAGGGCGACGTGCCGGGCGATTGCGCGGTGCTGATATTGCGGCCGTTGCCTTGCACCCCCGGGGCGTTGCCGCCTTCATTGCCGGCCAGCTGCTGCCGTTCGAAGGAATAGCCGGCGGAGAGCGTCGGCGCAAAATAGCCGAGTTGCGCGTAGACATCGAATTGCGAGCCGCGCAACGTCGCCTGGGCGGTTTCTATGGTCGGACTATGCGCGAGTGCCCGTTTCACCAGGGAGTCGAGCGCCGGCGAGCGGAACATGGTCCACCAATCCGCGCTGATATCCTGGCCGAGTGCCAGCGCTTGCGTCTCGCCTCCCTGCATGGGTGCCGACACGGTGGCCGCTGGGAGCGGCGTGGGCGTGTAGCCTGCATTCTCCGGCGAAGCTGGGCGCTTGAAGTCGGGCCCCACCGCGCAGCCGGCCATGGGGCCGATGCCGATGCAGATCCATAGCGCGGCACCCAGGCCGCACCGGAGTTTTTTGGGCGAGGCAAAGGGTTCGGCCGGCGGCACGCGCGCTGGTATCATTCGCAAGGCCTTAGGTCAGCAGCCAGGCCCGGCGATAGTGTGATTTATCGCAGTAGACGGAGGGCGCCATGGCTCGGCAGTTTCGGCGGCCCGGAGCCTGGAGCCGATCGATGCCACGCGCGCCTTACGAAATTTGGCAGAGTGTGAACTTGAAAATGACGCGTGCCGCCTTGGCGCTGGCGATCGCGCTGGCTTTCGGTAGCCCGATGGCGGGGCAGGCCGCGGGACCGGATGCGGGGGACAGGCTGGAACTGACGGACCAGCAGGTGAAGGCCATTCGTATCGCCCCCGTGCGGGAGGTCGATTTTGTGACGACCGAATCGGCGGTCGGCAATATCGATTTTGACGAGGATCTCGAAGCGCAGATTTTTCCGCCTTACCAGGGCAAGGTGCTGCAGATTTTCGTGCGCGGCGGCGACCGCGTTCGCAAGACGCAAATCCTGTTCACCATCGACAGCCCCGATCTGGTGCAGGCTGAATCGACCCTGATCTCGGACGACGCGCAATTGCGGCTGACGGACCGGGCGCTGGCCCGCGCGAAGGATTTGTATCGCGCCCACGGCATGGCGCAGAAGGATTACGACCAGGCGATTTCCGACCAGCAAACGGCCGAAGGCGCGCTGCGCGCGGCGCGCGACGGGGTTCGCATATTCGGCAAGAACGATGCCGAGATCGAGCATATCGTGGCAGCCCGCCATGTGGATCCGGCGCTGATCGTCAGAAGCCCGATCGACGGCATTGTGGTGAGCCGCAATGCGGCGCCCGGCGTGTTCGTGCAGCCCGGCACGGCCCCGGCGCCTCTCACCGTGGCCGACACCTCGATCATGTGGATGCTGGCCAATGCGACGGAGGATCTTTCCGCATCCTTCAAGGTGGGCCAGGCGGTTTCGGTGCAGGTGGCGGCCTATCCCGGCCGCGCGTTCAATGGGCGGCTGGCCGCGGTGGGCACGGTGATCGATCCCGCCACGCGGCGTTTCGTGCTGCGCACGGAAATCGCCGATCCGGAACATGTGCTGCGTTCCGGCATGTTCGCGAATTTTACCATCTTCACCGGCGATCCCGTGCGCTCGCTCGCGGTGCCGATGAGCGGCGTTGTGCGTGAGGGTGACGGCACCGAATCGGTGTGGGTGACCAGCGACCAGCGGCATTTCGTGCGACGCAGCGTGTCGATCGGGCGGGAGCAGAATGGCTACCGGCAGATTATCGACGGCTTGCGTGAGGGCGAGCTGGTGGTCACGGACGGCGCGGTTTTCCTTTCGAACATGCTGACCGCCGATCCTACCTGAGCACCCCCGCAAAATCTCGTCCCTCAACGTTCGCAAAGCAGAGTTTTCCTTGTTCAAGGCCGTTCTTTCCTTCGGGCTGACGCGTCGTGCGCTGATCATCATCGGCGCCATCGTGTTCCTCGGCGCCGGAGGTGCCGCGTTCAGCCAGCTGAATATCGAGGCCTATCCCGATCCTGCGCCGGTTATCCTGGAGATCACTGCGCAGGCCGCGGGATTATCCGCGGAAGAGATGGAGAAATACTATACCATACCGATGGAGATTGGGCTTTATTCAACGCCCGGCATCGATGTTATCCGCTCGACATCGTTTTATGGCCTGAGCTTCATTCGGGTCACGTTCAAATACGGCACCGATTTCTACTTCGATTACACGCAGGCGGCGTTGAGCCTGCAGCAGAACGTGACATTGCCGGGCAATCAGATTCCGCAAATCCAGCAATCGAGCCTGGTTGGCGAGATCTACCGCTATCAGGTGGTCGGGCCCAAGGGTTTTGGCCTGACCAATCTGCGCACGGTGCAGGATTGGGTTGTTTTGCGCCGCTTGTCGACCATTCCCGGCATAGTGCAGGTGAATAGCTGGGGCGGCACTACGAAGGAATTCGAGGTGGAGGCCGATCCGCGCAAGCTGCAAGCCTATGGGGTAACCATTCCCCAGCTTCTGGCCGCGCTTGGCAACAGCAACATCAATGTCGGCGGCCGCGAGATCAATGTCGGCCAGCAATCGATCAACATACGTGGCCTGGGTCTGGTCGATGATGGCGGCAATGACGATATCACCGCCGGATACCATGTCGATGACATCCAGAATGTCGTGCTTGCCCAGGTGAATGGCGTGCCGGTGAGGGTGGGGGATGTCGCCCATGTCTATGTCGGCCATGTGCCGCGCCTTGGTATCGCCGGGCGGGACCATCAGGACGACATCGTGGCCGCGATCGTGGTGATGGGGCGGACCCAGCACACCAACGACATGATCCCCAAGATCAAGGCGGAAATCGACCGGATGAATGTCGACGGCACCTTGCCCCCCGGGGTGAAGGTTATGCCGTATTACGATCGCAGCACGCTTGTGGCCGTGACCACCCATACGGTGATCCACAACCTGGTGTTCGGCTGCCTGCTGGTGTTCTTCATCCAGTGGATTTTCCTGGGCGACCTGCGCAGCGCGCTTGTGGTCGGCATCAACATTCCGTTCGCGCTGCTGTTCGCCATCATCCTGCTGGTGCTGCAGCATGAGGATGCAAACCTGCTTTCCGTCGGCGCGGTGGATTTCGGCATCATCATCGATTCCGCGGTGATCATGGTCGAAAACATTTTTCGAACGCTGCAATTGCCAAGGGGTCGGCGCGACAAGCTGCTGGATGACCTTGCCTCCGGCCAATTGGGCTCCAACCCCACTGCGGCGCACGGCATCGATACCAAGGTGACTTGGACAAACCGGCTGCGCCTTTATTTCATCAGCGCGCTGCAGGTGGATCGCGCGATCCTGTTCTCGGCCGCGATCATGGTGGCCGCCTTCGTGCCGCTGTTCACCATGCAGGGTGTGGAGGGGCAGATTTTTGGCCCGATGGCGCGCACCTATGCCTATGCGCTGGCCGGCGCGGTGATCGCCACCTTTACCGTGACGCCGGTTCTGCTCTCCGTGATCCTGCCGGAGAACGTGACGGAAATCGAGACCCTGCCGGTGCGCCTGCTGCGCCGGGCCTACTCGCCGGGACTCAAATTCGCGCTCGGGCATCGCCGCCTGACGGTGATCGGCGGTTGCGCCTGCCTTTTGATCGGTGGTTTCCTGGCAACCCGACTCGGCTCGGAATTCCTGCCCGCGCTGGAAGAGGGCAATTACTGGATACGCGCCTCCATGCCGCCGACGCTTTCGCTGGAAGCGGGCACCGCGCAGGCCGCCAAGATGCGGGAAATTCTGCTGAGCCATCCGGAAATCATCACCGTCGTTTCCCAGCATGGCCGCCCGGATAACGGCAGCGACGCCTCGCCCTTCTCCAATGTCGAGCTTTTTGTACCGTTGAAACCGTTCGATAGCTGGCCTGCCGGCCTGACCAAGGAGAAGCTCACGGCGCAATTGCAAAAGGAGTTCGACGCCGCCCTGCCCGGCACGCAGTTCAATTTCTCGCAGTATATTCAGGATAACGTCGAGGAAGCGATCTCCGGCGTGAAGGGCGCCAACTCGGTGAAGATCATCGGCCCCAACCTGATCAAATTGGAGGAGCTGGCGACGCGGGTGCGCGACCAGATGGCGCAGGTGCGCGGCGTGGAGGATCTCGGCATTTTTCATGTGCAGGGCCAGCCGAACCTGAACATCCGGATCAACCGGGAAAAGGCGGCGCGGTATGGGCTCAACACGGGCGACGTGAATGCCGTGGTCCAGGCGGCCCTGGCCGGCACGGTGGCGACGAATGTTCTGGAGGGCGACCGGCAATTCAATCTGACGGTGCGGCTTGCGCCACAATTCCGCGACACGATCGACAAGGTGGGCGCAATCCCTGTCGGCTACGCGACGCCGTCCGGCGGTAACGCCTACGTGCCGCTGCGGGCGGTAGCGGATATCACGCTGGAGACCGGGGCCGCCTACATCTATCATGAGAGGACCCAGCGATATATCCCGATCAAATTCTCGGTGCGGGGACGCGATCTCGGCAGCACGGTCGCCGAAGCGCAGGCGCGCATCGCACACAACATCGCCCTGCCCATTGGCTACCGTATCATCTGGGCGGGCGAGTTCGACGATCTGAAGCAAGCCCAGGCGCGGCTGGAAATCATCGTGCCGATCAGTCTGCTGATCATCCTTGTTTTGCTCTACATCTTGTTCAACTCGGTGCGCGATGCGCTGCTGGCGCTTGGCGGCATTCCGTTCGCGGTTCTGGGTGGCATCGCGGGGCTATGGCTATCCGGCCTTGCCTTCAGCATTTCGGCGGCGATCGGCTTCATCTCGCTGTTCGGCGTGTCGGTGATGAACGGTATCCTGGTGATCACTTACTATAACGCGCTGCGCCATCAGGGCCTCGGCACGCGGGCGGCGATGTTCCATGCCGCCGAGCAGCGCATGCGGCCGATGCTGATGACGGCTCTTTCGGCCTGTATCGGCCTGCTTCCGGCCGCTGTTTCCACGGGGATCGGCAGCCAGGTGCAGCGGCCGCTCGCAACCGTCGTGGTCGGCGGCATGTTGGTGGGTCCAGCGCTTCTGCTCGGCGTCGTGCCCGCGCTGATGCTGCTCATTCTTGGCGATGACGGCAGCAAGATCGATGACGATTTGCCGGAGCTGCATTGAGGGACAGGGAGGTTTTAGGATGCGATGGATCTGCGGACTGCTGCTATGTTGGAGCGTGATCGGTGCGCAGGGCGCTGAGGCGGCACGGCCCCCCACGCCCGCGGTGAGGCATCCTGTTTCGGCAGGTGCGCGTGGGCCACACCCGGCTCAAATCGGTGGGGCTGCCAAGCCGCGTGCCAGAATTGGCGGGCCGGCGCCTCATTGAGGGTAAGCATGTTCTTTTTTGAAAAAAAGAACCAAAAAACTTTTGTTCCTTATAGTTCGATGAGGCCGCCGGAGGCGGCTTTGACGGCGGCGTGCATGCGGGTGGAGGCGTTCAGTTTTACGCGGGCATTGTCGGCATGAAAATCGACGGCGCGCTTTGTGAGGTCGAGGATTTGCGCGATCTCCACCGAGGTTTTGCCGCGGGCCGCCCAGGCGAGAACCTCGGTTTCGCGCTTGTTCAGGCCGACCTGGGTGTGCCAGACCTCGCGCCTGGCGACACCGGCGAGCCTTGCCCGGATGATCGTCACCAAGATCTCGAAATCGATCGGCTTGGTCACGTAATCGTCGGCACCCAGGCGTCGGGCCCGCAATTCCGTATCGCGATCGGTGAGGGCGGTGAGGAACACAAAGGGAATGCGCGCGTGGCCGGGGGCGAGCGCCACCAAGCGCTCCAGCAGGTCGAACCCCGATACGCCGGGCATGCTGATATCCGACAGAACCAAGTCGGGGCTTTCGCGCAGAATGGCGGCCAGGCCGGCCTTGCCGCTGTGCACGACCGTAAGTTTGAAACCCCGCTCAACCAGCTCCTCGGCGATCAGCCCGGCTGTCTCCTGATCGTCATCGATACAGAGAATATGCTTTGCGTCCAATGCCATCAGCCCCAACTTCGACAAACCCTACACCCGGACATCACGGCCGGATTTGGCCGATCTGCCCACGTAACATTTGATTGCACCGCAGCATGGCATAAAAAAGCAATGTGTTTTTGAAACGTGCTGTCACCCGCCACCGATCCGGCGGCAACATCTTGCGCAAAAGGAGGCGTGGCACGACGTGAACAGAATAAGAACTCTGCAATCGCGCCTGGCTTTCATCAGCGTCATGCTGTTTGTGATGATCGCCTGTTTCGGTGCGTTCACACTCCACCTTTTTAGCGAATACAATCAGTTATCCAACAATGTGCGGGGGCGCTGGCTGCCCAGCACGCGGTTGCTCGGCGATCTCAATAACACAACCTCGGATTTCCGTGCGGCGGAAGGCGATGCCCTTCTGGCCTCCGGCGACGCGGAACGCTCGGCTCAGGCAAATGTCCTTGGGGCTCTTAGCCAATCTGTGGCCCGTGCCCAGAATGATTACCAGCAGATCCCACATACTCCCCCCGAATCCCTGATCTACCGCAGCTTTGCGCAGCGATGGGTTGCCTACCGGCAGCTCGCGGCGCAGGTGGTGGCACTCGCCGCCTCGGGCAGCCAGGCCTCGGCCACCACGCTCTACCGAACAAAGTCCCGTGCCGCCTATAATGTCGCCAGTGATACGCTGGGAGCGCTGACCGCATTCAATGTACAGCAAGCCAGCAACGCCAGCGCGCGGGTCGCCCGCGCCTATCGCGAAGGCCGCCTGCTGATCCTGGCCGCCATCATTCTGGCGGGGACCCTGCTGGGATTATCACTGCGCTATATCCGCACCCGGATTTCGCGGCCGATGACAAAGCTGGCCCATACCATGCAAATGCTGGCGGCCAACACCACGGATATCCAGATAGAGGGGATTGGCCGCGACGACGAAATCGGCGACATGTCGCGGGCCGTGATGGTATTCCGTGGCAACGCGATCGCGCTGATGCAAAGCCAGCATGGCCTCGCACAGCAGGCGGCGATGCTGGAACAGAAGCTCGCCTGCGAAAGGGAGCTGACCCGGTTGCAGCGGAACTTCGTTTCAATGATCAGCCACGAATTCCGCACGCCGCTCGCTGCCATTGATGCCCATGCGCAGCGGCTGAACAACATGAAGGCGCATATCGAGCCGGATGACCTGGCGGACCGCGCTCGCCGCATCAGGTCCGCCGTGCAGCGTATGACCGGCCTGATGGAAAATTTGCTCAGCTCATCGCGGCTGATGGATGGCAAGCCGGAATTGTTTTTCCACCCCGACGCCTTCGACCTTGCCTGCCTGCTGCGCGATGTGTGTTCGTTCCAGCGGGAGATCGCGCCCAATGCCTATATTGGGGAGGGTTTCGGCGCATCCCCGTTGATGTTTCGCGGCGACCAGAAGCTGATCTTCCAGATGTTTAGCAATCTTCTATCCAACGCCATCAAATACTCCCCTGATGATGTGTTTGTGCAGGTGAGGGCGCATCGCGATGAGGATCGCGTGCTGATCACCATTCGCGACAAGGGAATTGGCGTGCCGGCGCAGGATCTGGGTGGCCTGTTCGACCGGTATTATCGTGGTGGAAACGCGTCCGGCATCGTGGGAACCGGTATCGGCCTTTATCTGGCCAGGACGGTCGCGAAATTGCATGGAGGGGACATTACCGTACAGAGCGATGAGGGCGAGGGGGCATGTTTCACCGTGACACTGCCCTTGAGCGCCGGCGCGGGGCATGAAAACGCCCTTGAACCGGCGCGGAGCGGAGACTCCGCGTAGAGGACGCCATGGATTTCTCACCGGGCTGCCGCGCGCTTGCGCAGGGCCGACATTGATCACCCATGCCGAAAGTTCCCCACCCCGGCCCTCCCCACGAGGGGGAGGGAGAAATGCGGCGGCATCGGTCGTGGGTTAGGGACGTGCATGTTACATGCATGAACCCACGCACTGAATTGGAGAAATGTCCTTGGTGAAGATCGCTTCACTGGAAGATGTGGCCATCGGCTCGGAGGTTCTCCTACGTGAAGAACATCTCTCCCTGGAAAACCGCGTAAGATATTGCAACATCGGCCATTTTAACAAGGAATTTGCGCGTCGCGCGTACGGAGATGTTTACAGTAGCCGGCGCGCCTTCGTTGATGCGGTCAAGCTGTTCCGCCTCCCGAAGGAAACGATTATCTGCGGCGGCGGCGATTACGTTCTTCGGTGCGCCGATGCATTCGTAAAGGAGCAATTCTCGTCTGACCTCGATCTGTCGGATACAAATGTACAGGCTATGGGCACGACCTGGTCAAAGCGGCCCATCCAAGGGGGAGAATATCTTCTTGTCGGGCGTTTCGGGATATATACCTGGGGTCATTGGCTTGGGGAAATTCTGCCAAAGGTCGTGATCGTCGAGAACTTGTTTCCCGGCCGATTTCGCTATATCCTGCCGCGCCAAGTTTTATGGAACGACCGGCCGGAACAGCCTTGGATAAAAATCAGGCAATCGCTTGAAGCATATTCGGTACCTATTGAAAGCATATTCGGCTTTAGCGGCGATCTCGATACGCGGTTTGAAAATCTTTATGCCGTGGGGAATATCTGGTCTGATGCCTTGATGCATCCCGCGGCCGCGGATTGGATGCGCCATGCGGTGCGAATCGATCGGCCTCCAACGGGGATAGGCCGCCTGGCGGTTGCAAGGCTTGGTGGCGCCGGCAGGAACATGGACAACTGGCCGGAGGTTGAATCCACGCTCGCCGGACATGGATTTACGACGGTGGCGACGGGAGCGCTGTCCTTCGTGGATCAGGTGGCGACTTTCCAGTCCGCCCAATTCGTTTTTGGAACGCTCGGATCGGATCTGGTCAATCTGATTTATTCACCCAAAGGCGTGAAGGTGATTACCGCTGCTCCCGCCGAATTCGGCGACCGGTTCTTCTATGCCATTGTGCTGGACAGGGAAGGCATTCTTGCGGATGTGCGCGGCCCCGTCACACAGGTAGATGGTAACATGTATAGCATGTCACGTTTCGTGCTGGGACGCGATGACCTCATGGATGCTTTGGGTGTTTTGGAGAGTGAGGGTAGCGGATCCGTGAGGCCCTACCGTTCCGACGGCCAAGATTGATCGCAATAGCCCAGATCCACCCACTCCGGCCCTCCCCACGGGAGGGAGAAGAGGGCGGCAGCATCGGTCAAGAATTACGGCCGCTGGTATTAGGCGGGAGGGAGAAATGCGGGGGAACGCCGGCCATGACCTGGATCGTCGATATGGCACGGAAAAAGAACTTCTTTGGTCGTTTCTATAGAAATAAAGAGCTTATGCCTGTTTCAGGAACGTTTCAAGTGAATCGTCCAGCGCCTCCATCCATTTGGTGTGATGCGATGGCGCCATCGTACCCGTGAGCGTGGAAGGATAGGCACGGTCACGGTAGGTGACAATGCCTTCGGCCTTGTGGTGCTCCCATGCCTTGAACAAATCGGCCATCTGCCTCACGTTCATGGTTGGGTAATCGGTGCGTTCCAGCAGATCGGTCATGTAATCGGCCTGAAAGTCGATGCCCATGAAAGGGTTTTCCACTGCCTCCTCACGCGCCCGCCAGGCTTTGATGTCGTGTTCCATCTGCGTAGCATCGGGCAGTGCGATGCGACCTAGTACCACATCGCGTGCGTACCAAGCCTGGGCGTCGAACATATTGAACGTAAAATACTGATCCTGCATGCCGAGATAGATCAATTTTGGGTTGGCCTGCCAGAATACGCCTTTATACAGGCCCAGCGGATACAGGCGGTTATTGGTCTTCAGCCGCAAATCCTCGGCAAGGAACGGGAAATGGTGCAGATAGCCGGTGCACAACACAATGGCGTCGACATCGCGGCTCGATCCATCCTTGAAAAAGGCGGTGCGGCCCTGAACTTGGGTCAGTAGCGGCCGCTCCTCGAAACCTGCCGGCCAATCGAAGCCCATGGGCTTGGTGCGATAGCTGAAGGTGATCGATTTCGCGCCGTATTTGAAACATTGCGTGCCGATATCTTCCGCCGAGTAGCTGCTGCCGACCAGCAGAATATCCTTGCCGACAAATTCGTTGGCATCGCGAAAGTCGTGCGCATGCAGCACGCGCCCAGGAAATTTCTCGAAACCCGGAAAGCCAGGGATATTGGGCGTGGAGAAATGGCCGCTCGCTACGATCACCTGGTCGAACGCCTCGACGTAGATCTCATCCTTCGCAAGGTTCTTTACCGCTACTGTGAAATGCCCGGCTGCGTTGTCATACGCGACGGACCGCACCGCCGAATGGAAGCGGATTTTTTCGCGCACGCCGCTTTTTGCCAGACGGCCCTGGATGTAATCGTGCAGCACAGCGCGCGGCGGGTAGGACGGGATGGGCCTGCCGAAATGCTCCTCGAACCCGTAATCGGCAAATTCCAGGCACTCCTTGGGGCCGTTCGACCACAGGAAGCGATACATGCTGCCGTGTACGGGCTCGCCGAATTCATCGAGGCCGGTGCGCCAGGTGTAATTCCACAGACCGCCCCAATCGCCCTGTTTTTCGAAGCAGACAATGCCCGGAATTTCGGCGCCCTTGCGCTCCGCGCTCTCGAACGCGCGCAGGGCGGCCATGCCGCTGGGGCCGGCGCCGATTACCGCTATCCGTTGGGCCATGTCAGAGTCCTGCCAATGGGAGAAGGGAAAATCTTCTTTTCTGAAGAAAAGAAGCAAAAAACTTTTATCTTTCTCGCCGTAACACGTTGGGGGATGTGCCGCGATCGTGCCGCCAGCGGATAAACAAAAGTCTTTTGGTTCTTTTCTTCAGAAAAGGACTGCTTGTCTACTTTCTCTGTCACGCGCGCACGCGCGTCTTTTGCGGATCAAAATGCGGGAAGGGCGTCACCGCGGCCGGCAGGCGTTTCTGCCTGCCATCCAGCTTGCCGATCTCCAGGGCCTGGCCAATCGCCGCGAACCCGACATCGACGCGTGCGAGTGCGATATGCGCGCGCAGGATGGGCGAGCGGGTGGCGCTGGTGACGACCCCCACCTGTGCACGCCCGGCGAATACTGGGTCGCCATGCCCTACATCCTCCTGGCTCGCGATCGTGAGCCCCACCAGCGCGCGGTGCGGGTGGGCGCGCCTGCGTGCCAGAGCCTCGTCGCCGATGAAAGGGTCGGTCTTCGTGGCGGGCACAGTAAAACCTATTCCGGCTTCAAAAGGGTCGGTCTGGTCGCAGAACTCCGCGCCGGCGAACACGAGGCCGGCTTCGATGCGCAGCATGTCCAGCGCCGCCATACCGAGCGGGGCCAGGCCATGCGGCCTGCCGGCCGTCCACACCGCATCCCACACGGCCGGGCCCGATCGTGGATGGCACCAGATTTCGTAGCCGAGCTCGCCCGTGTAGCCGGTGCGGGAAACCAGCACGGGCGCATCGCCAATCCGCCCGATGGTGAACCGGAACCAGCCCAGCTCGGCGAGGGTGGGTTGGTGCGCGGGGGTGGCGACGATGCCTGCCAGAATCTCGCGCGAGCGCGGCCCCTGCACGGCAAGGTTATGCAACTGATCGGTGGATGACCGGCACCAGGCAGCGAGCCCATGCTCTGCCGCCAATTGCCGCAGCGAGGCGCCGCAATAGGGATCGCCACAGACGAAGCGAAAATTCTGCGGGCCGAGGCGGAACACCGTGCCATCATCGATCATCCCGCCCGAGGGATGGCAGATCGCCGTATAGACGACCTGGCCCACCGCCAGCCGCCTGATGTCGCGGGTGACGGCAAGTTGCAACAGCGCCTCCGCGTCCGGCCCGGTGACTTCGAATTTTCGTAATGCCGAGAGATCGATGCAGACGGCGCGTTCGCGGCAGGCCCAGTATTCGTCGATCGGGCCGCTGGCGGCGAAACAGGTCGGCGCCCAAAACCCTTTGTACTCGAGGAAGGATCGGGTGAGTGACGCGGTGCGGGGGTGGAACGCGCTTTCGCGCGTCAGTTCGGGGGGCGCGTCTGGTGTCATCCGGTTCGCAATCCCTTTCGAAAACGCGCAGGCCTTATCGTATACCCGCACCTGGATGTCGGTGGGCTGCCAGGCATTGGCGGGGTCGATATCGTCGCTGCAGCTTGAAGAGGCGCATACCAGGTCGGTCAATGCCCGCAGCAGCACGTAGTCGCCGGGCCGCGACCAAGGCTCGTCACTCCCGATCGTGCCATCCGCGCGGATAAAAGTGTTGTAGAAAAAATTGATGGCGGGCCAGCCGGCGCGCGGCGCCACACCGAAGGGTGCGATCGCGGCGTTGAAATTGTCGGTGCAGTTGGCGTGGCCGGGATAGCCCATATCCGCATAATATTTCGGCGTACAGGCCAAAAGAAAGGCATCGTGCCGGCCGACCGTGTCGCGCACGATTTCCAGCAACGGCTGCATGCGGCCATCGAAATATTTAGCGTGCAAACCGGGCGCCGGAATCGCATGGCCCATCAGCGTGCGCGTGGCTGTGGCATCGATGCCCCATTCGCGGCCCATCGCCAATTCGGCGGCATCGAAGGCGATGAAGTCGGAACATTGTTTTCCGGCGATATCGACGATCTGGATGTAATCGCCCGCCGCCACATGATAGGCGGAGGCGCTCGCGGCCGCGATACGCAGGTCGAGTTTTGCCGCCGCAAGCGGTGGCGGCGGCGCCTGATCTTCCGCCGGCAGGATGACCTGCAGCATCGTCGGCGTCGCCTGCTCGTCGGGCGCCATCATGCGGCCCGGGGCGAGCAGCAGGCACTCGGCCGCCTGGGCGGCCTGCACATGCGCACGTCGCCCCGCCGCGCCGGGCGCCGCGAAAACCTGGTAGGCGCGCGCGCCGGCGAAGGCTTGGTGCAAGGCGGACGCGGCGTGGTCGTCGAACATATCTGGCGACAGGGCGGCCAGCGAAATGCCGTCGGCCGCTCGGAGCCCGCACAGGGCGCCATCGGCGCCGATCACGAACAGATAGGCCGGCTGCTGGCCCTCCATATCCACGATCACGGCGCTTTGCCCGGATTTGAGAACGAAGCGGCCTTCGCCGCGCCCTGGCACAAACAGCGATTGTTGCGTGGAGGCCGGCGGGATCGGCGCGCCGGTCTTCACGCGGTCATCTCTGCGCGCGCCTGCGCGCCGCCGGAATAACTCTTGCACAGCATGCCATGAGATTAGCCCAGGGCCGGTCGGCTGGCCACAGGTATTTCCTGTAAAGAAGTTTTTGTTCTTACCAGTTGACGCGCTTCGCGGTTGGCGGCACTGTTAAAACGTTGCCGAAGCAGTGTGTCTGTCCTGCCGCGGCAGCAAGCGTGGGGGTTTTGTAGGGCGATGTCTCAAGCTGATCCGCTGCCGGAACCAGGGGCCGGCACCGTCGACGCAGATCAGTTGCGCGATCTCGGCTATGCCTCGAATTTCGACCGCACGATGTCGCTGTGGGAGAATTTCGCCCTCGGCTTCACGTATCTTTCACCGGTGGTAGGCGTTTACTCGGTGTTTGCCGTCTCGGTGCAGGCGGCCGGCCCGATGATGGTGTGGTCGTATCTGATGGCGGGGCTCGGGCAGATGATGGTCTGCCTGGTGTTCTCCGAGATCGTGGCACAGTTCCCGATCTCGGGCGGGCTCTACCCATGGACCCGCCGGCTGGTGGGCAAGGGCTGGGCCTGGATGTCCGGCTGGATCTATGCGTGGGCGCTGTTTTCCACCATTGCCGGCGCCGCCGTGGGGGTGGGACCGTTCCTGGCGGATGCGCTCGGCTTCGATGCGACGCCTGGTGTGACCGCGGTGATCGCGCTCGCCATGGTTCTGGTGGCGACGGTGGTGAACCTGCAGGGCACCAAGCTGCTGGCGCGCGTGGCGATGTTCGGGTTCGTTTGCGAGCTTGTCGGCGCCGTGGTGGTCGGCGTGTATCTGCTGGCGTTCCACCGGCACAATCCCGTGGGGATCCTGTGGTCCACGCACGGGATTCTGCGCGGCGGATCGTATTTCCCGGCCTTCCTCGCGGGCGCCACCGCCGGGCTATTCTGCTGTTATGGGTTCGAGGCCTGCGCGGACGTGGCGGAGGAAACGCCGGATCCGGGGCGCAGCATTCCGCGCGCCATGCGGATGACGATCTATATCGGCGTAGCCGCCTCCATTTTTGTGTGCGTGGCCTTGCTGCTGGCACTGCCCGATATCGACGCGGTGATCGCCGGCACCGACGTCAATCCGGTATCCGCAGTGCTGAAAGCGAGTTTCGGCATCACCGGCGCCAAGGTGGTGGTGGCGGTCGTGATGGTGTCGTTCCTCTCTTGTATCCTCAGCCTGCAGGCCGCCGTCAGCCGCTTGCTGTTTGCCTATGGGCGCGACGGCATGATCATCGGCAGTTCACAGCTGGTGAAGATTGCCAGCCACGCACATGTCCCGTGGGTGGCGCTGCTTGTGGCCGGCGCGGTGCCGGCCGCCATTATCGGCGTCAGCCCGTTCCTTGCGGATGCCATCGCCACGATCATCAACTTCGCCACCGCCGGCATCTACATGGCGTTCCAGATGGTGGTGGCGGCGGCGCTGTATGCGCGGTTCCGCGGCTGGCGCCCGGGCGGCCAATACTCCCTGGGCGCCTGGGGGCTGCCGGTGAATGTGATCGCGCTCATTTACGGGCTTGGGGCGCTGACCGACATCGTCTGGCCGCGCACGCCCGATCAGCCCTGGTATCTGAACTACGGCATGCTGGTAACCATCGTCTGCATCGGCGGCGCCGGCCTGCTGTATATGGTGACCGCCCGCTCGCATGACCGCGGCGACGCACCGGCCGCCGATGCGTGGGAGATCACCCGGCGGGCCCTGCTCCGCCGCAGCGCGCAGCTGGAGCAGGCCGGCGCCCTGGATCGCGGCAAGCGGCCCGCCGCCGAATAATCCTTTTTTGAACCGGAGGTTTTGATGACGCGACGCGCCTTAGCCATTCGTTCCGAATACGTATTGATCATGCGTGCCTTGGCAAGGCTGTTTGCCTGCCTACGAAGTTCGCCGCTCTTCACGGCGGGCGTACGGGATAAGCAGGCCCCTCAAAATAAAGCGCTAATGTCCCGATCCCGACCGTATTTCAATCAAACGAATTTTGGAATCGGGACGTTAGCGTGCATGTCGGGCCTGGTTTTCCCCGCATGTGTCGTCCGCGCGCAGGCGCAGCAGGCAGGCGGCACGATCTCAGGCTGCGCTGGTTCTCCTACAGCACCCAGGTGTCGGAGGAGCAGAACGGCATCGGCACATTCTATGGCAACGCCATTCCGCAGGTTGCCGACTACACCGAGGCCGCCAGCGGGTTCACCCCGAAATTCAACGTATCTTGGGAGCCGGACCACGATCTCACCGTCTATGCCACCGCATCTAAGGGCTTCCGCCCCGGCGGCGTGAACCTGCCAATCCCGCCGCAGATCGGCTGCGCGCTTACCAGCGAAACCTACCGCCCCGATTCCAGCTGGGATTACGAACTCGGCGAAAAAGCCCGCCGAGCTCAGCATCAACACCACGAGCTTCGGCTGGGTTACGCCTTCGCTGACCCGCGTTGCCACCAACCTTCCGCTCACTGTCGGGGTGAACCTCGCCTACAAATTCTGATCGGGGGCGGCGACATTATAAGCGCGGGTTATGCCTGGCGCGCGTTAATTTATTGGGCGGCCTCCGCCGGCGGTGGCACTCGGTGCGCCAGGGGTGTGTCGGCCTGCGCCCCATCGAGGGGCAGAAGCCATGGGCGGACCAAATTGAGCGATCTGCCCGACATTATTCCGGCCCGCACAGGCCAGGCCATCAGGATGGCGCAAGGCGAGATCGTGCGCGTGATCAACCTGCACGGCACCCAGGTGGTGGATAGCTGGGCATTTTGCGCCGGCGATCCAGCCGAGTTCATGTCCATGGAGCATAGCCGGACGTATTGGCTGCGGGCAAATCCCCGTGCCGGGGATTGTCTTTTGACCAACAGGCGGCGCCCGATTTTAACCCTGATGGCTGACACATCGCCGGGTGTGCACGATACCCTGATCGCCGCTTGCGACAAGGCGCGCTACGAACAGCTTGCCGGCGAGGCCGGGCACGCCAATTGCGCCGACAATTTGCAGTCGGCCCTGGCAGGGCTTGGTATTTCAGGCGTGGGCGTGCCGGCGCCGCTCAATCTTTTCATGAACGTGGCAATCCTTGATGCAGGCCGGCTGGAATTCCGTGCCCCTGTCTGCGCCCCCGGGGATTATGTCGATCTGCGCGCCGAGCGCGATCTGGTCATGGTGTTTTCCGCCTGCCCGCAGGACATGATGCCGGTGAATGATTTTTGCCCGCGCGAGGTGGCGATCCAGGTGCTGGACGCGCGCGACGGCGACGCCAAAATATGAAAACGACCCGCTTTTTTGAAGATAAGAAGCAAAAGGCTTTTGTTCTCTGGCCACGGCTGCCATCTTGGGTGACCATGGTCGACAAACAAAAGTTTTTTGGTTCGTTTTTTCAAAAAATATCTACGTCCTTTTGAGATGGCCAATAAACCCGGTGTGACACAGCAGGACATCTGGATACCCCTGCAAGATGGCACGCGGCTGGCGGGCCGGCTCTGGCTGCCGATGGACATGGCAGGGTCGAGATTTCCTGCCATCCTGGAGTGGATTCCCTACAGGCAGTCCGATCTTACGGCGGTGGCCGATTCGATGCTGCACGGATGGTTCGCGCAACACGGCCTGGCTTGTCTGCGCGTGGATCTGCGGGGCAGCGGCAATTCCGATGGTGTGCTTGCCGACGAATATACGGTGCAGGAGCAGGACGATGCGGTCGTCGTGATCGCCTGGATTGCGGAACAAGCCTGGTGCACGGGCGCAGTCGGGATGATCGGCATTTCCTGGGGAGGCTTTGCCGCCCTGCAGGTGGCGGCGCGCCGCCCGCCGGCCCTGAAAGCCATCATCACTTGCTGCTCCACGGATGATCGCTATCGGACCGATGTGCATCGCATGGGCGGTGCGCTGCTCTCGGATGGCCTGCAATGGGGCACCGGCCTGTTTGCGCAACTGGGCCGCCCGCCGGACCCGGAAAAAGTGGGCGCGCGCTGGCGGGAGATGTGGCTGGGCAGATTGCAGGCGCTCAACCCGCCGCTCGGCACCTGGCTCGCGCATCCTGAACGCGATTCCTATTGGCGGCATGGCTCGGTTTGCGAGGATTACGACGCCATCGCATGCCCGGTCTTTGCCGTCGGCGGCTGGACCGACGGCTATCCGGATGCGGTGCTGCGCCTGATGCAGCATCTTTCGGCCCAAAGGCGCGCGCTGATCGGCCCATGGACGCATCTTTATCCGAACTGGGGCCAGCCCGGCCCCCGCGTGGGTTTCCTGCAGGAATGTTTGCGTTGGTGGCGACGCCACCTGGCGGATGAGAAGAATGGCCTGGATCGGGAACCCAGGCTGCACCTCTGGCTTGGCCGCGATTTGGTACCGGGCAGGGAGGCGCTGTCGATCAGTGGCGGGTGGATCACCGTGCCGGACTGGCCGGCGCCGGCGCCGGCGCGCATCTACCGCCCGGGCGAGGGTTTTGTGTCGACGCACGGCGCGCACCTTCCCGACCAGGTGGTGCCGCTCGACACGCCGCCATACTGCGGCAGCGCCGGCGGCGAATGGTGCCCGCTGGATGGCGGCGGCAACGCGCCGGAATTCCAGGCCGACCAGCAGGCCGACGACCTGCACTCCATGTGTTTCGATACCGCATCGTTGACCGATGACGTGACGCTCATGGGCTGCGGCGAAATCTGCCTCGATCTCGCCTTGCAAGGGCCTGCCGCCCTGCTCGCGATACGTCTTTGCGAGGTGCGGGAGGATAGCGTATCGGCGCGCGTTACTTTTGCTCTGCTGCGCGTCGTCCGGCCGCCATGCGTCGCCCCGGGGCAATTTTTTCCGGTGCGCTGCGCGCTCAAATCAGTGGCCTATGTTTTTGCCCGTGGCCGCAAGTTGAGGCTTGCTCTCTCGACAGCCTATTGGCCGATGGCCTGGCCTGAACCGGCGCCGCCCGGGCTTTCAATCCGGCCCGCCAGTGTTGAACTGAGCCTGCCCGGCTTGCCGCCATCGGCCATGGCCGATCCGGCGCCGTTCGGGCCACCCGAGCAGGCGGACCCTCTGCCGCACGAGATTGTCGAGGCCGCAACCGACACGCGAAGGATGCATCAGGACGCAGAAGCGGGCACACAAAGCCTGGAGGTGGCCGGCACGCGCCAGACCACGCGGCTGGGCGAGCTTGTGTTCGGCGGCGCCAGCGCGGAAACCTATCTTATCGCAAACGGCCCTGCCGCCACCGCCCGGGCCAGTTTCCGCCGTACCAGCTTCATGCGGCGGCCCGGCTGGGATGTGCGGGTGGAAACCAGCGTGGAAATCGACCTCGCGGCATCCGGCCTCTCCATGCGCTCAAGCCTCACGGCCTATGAGTCTGGCGCGGCAATCTTCGAACGCGCATGGGACCATTCTTTCCCGGCTGATGGAGTGGACAGGCCGGACCCAAAACCCTGATGCTACCGCTGGTGCTACGCCGCGCGGCGCATGGCGTGCTGGTGATGCTGACCGCGCTTGGCGTGCTGTTTTGCCTGATCGCGGTAGTACCGGGCGATCCGGCATCGGTGGTGCTCGGCCCGCACGCAACGCTCTTGCAAAAGGCTGCCTTGCGGCACGACATGCACCTTGATCAGCCAATCCCGCTGCAATTCGCCGGTTTCGTCTGGCGCTTGCTGCATGGCGATCTTGGGACCGATGTGCTGACGCGCACGCCGGTGGCCCAACTTGTGTTCCAGGCCTTGCCGCATACCGCGGCACTGGCGGCCTCGGCCATCGCCTGGGCGCTGCTGATCGGGCTGCCGCTGGGCTGCTGGTGCGCGGTGCGGCGGGATGGTTGGGTCGACCGCGCCCTGGCGCTGGCTTCGGCCGCCTGCATCGCGCTCCCCACATCGCTGGTGGCGATCTACGCGTTGCTCCTGTTCGCCGTGCGGCTGCATTGGTTCCCCGCCATCGGGGCCGGCCGGCCGGACGATCTGCCCGACCAGCTCTGGCATCTTGCCTTGCCCTCGTTCACTCTGGGTGTCGGCTGGATCGGTTATCTGTGCCGGCTGATGCGCACCGCCATGCTGGAAAACCTGGGGGCGGACCATGTGCGCACCGCACGGGCTTTCGGTGTCGGCGAGGCGCGCATCGCCTTGCGTTTCGTGCTGCCCATCGCCGTGGTGCCCGTGATTGCCGTGCTGGGTGTTGGCATCGGCAGCCTACTATCCGGGGCGGTGCTTGTGGAAATGGTGTTCGATCGCCCCGGCCTGGGCTTGCTGACCTACGATGCGGTTCTCGCGCGGAATTTTCCGGTCATCCTCGGCGCCGTGCTGGTCACCGCCCCTTTGTACCTGTTCAGCAATCTGGCGGCCGACCTGCTGATCGCGTGCCTCGATCCCCGGGTGCGAAACCATGTCTAGCCGTCCGCTTCTGTGGACAGGCGCCATCTGCGTCGGCGTGATCGTGGTCTCCGCCCTGCTCTCGGGCCCGCTCGCCCCATACGACCCGATCGCCATCGCACCGCATATTCGCTTGCTCGGCCCAAGCCTTGCCCATCTGCTCGGCACTGATCAACTCGGCCGCGACGTGCTCTCCCGCGTGCTGGCCGGCAGCGAGATCGCGTTGAACCTGGTGATCGGCAGCGTGGCCGTGGCGCTTGCCGCCGGCATCATCCTGGGCCTCGCTGCGGGCTATGGCCCCCGCGTGCTGGGTGGCGCCATCATGCTGGTGTGCGATTCCATCATGACATTGCCGATGATGCTCTGCGCCCTGGCGCTGGCGACCGTGATCGGCCCCGGCCTGTTCACTGTCGGGCTGGTGGTGACGGCCTTCCTCGCCCCCGCCTATGCCCGCATCGTGCGCGGGCAAAGCCAGGTGCTGGTCGGGCGGGATTACGTGATCGCCGCGCGCGCCATGGGCGCGGCCACGCTGCGGGTGATGCTGCGACATTTGCTGCCGAACATGGCGGGGCCGTTGCTGGTGCAGGTGGCCATGGATGTGCCCACGGTGATCGGCATCGAAGTGGGCATGACGTTTCTGGGGCAGGGCGCGGAACCGCCGCAACCCAGCTGGGGCGCGATCGTCAGTGACGGGTTTTCGTATATCCGGGTGGCACCGCATATCGTGCTGGCGGGCAGCCTGCCGATCGTGATCGCGACTGTCGGCTGCACGTTTCTGGCGGAAGCGCTGCGCGATGCGATGGACGCAAGGCAAGGCAAGGACGGTCTTGTTTGAAAGACAGAAGGCAAAGACCTGCGACTGCGCCGATGTGCACGCGCCCGCTCTTCGGCCAGGGCCGGAAAACAAAAGTCTTTTGCTTCTTTTCTTCAGAAAAGAAGGCCTTTCTTGCGTCATGCTGATCGAGATTGAAGATTTTTCCGTGCGCTACGGCCGAGTGAAAGCGGTAGCCCAGATCTCGTTGCAGATCGCCCGCGGCGACGTGCTGGGCATCCTTGGGGAAAGCGGATCGGGCAAGTCCACGCTGGCGCTGGCGCTGATGGCCCTGTTGCCGAGGCATGCCCGTGTGAGCGGCAGGCTTGCCTTCGAAGGCCTCGATCTGGCGCGCCTTGATCCGGCCGGGCGACGGGCGCTGCGCGGCCGGAAGATCGCGGCCGTGTTTCAGGACCCTTTTGCATCGCTCAATCCGGTGATGCGCATCGGCACACAGCTCGCCGCGTTCGCGGGTGCCACGCGTGAAGCGGCCATCGACATGCTGCAGCGGGTGGGCATCGGCGAACCGGAACGCCGGATGCGCCAGTATCCGTTCGAGCTTAGCGGCGGCCTGCGTCAGCGTGTCGCCATTGCGGCGGCCCTGCTTTGCGCACCCACCGTGCTGGTGGCCGATGAGCCCACCACCGCGCTCGATGCCGCGACTGAACGCCAGATCCTTGCCTTGCTGCGTGAAAGCCGGGCGCTGGTCGATGGCGCCATGGTGATCGTCAGCCACGATCTTTCCGTGCTCGCCGCGCTGTGCACCCGCATCGCCGTGCTCTACGCCGGCGAAGTTGTGGAGCTTGGCACCGCCACGGATTTGCTCCGCGCGCCGCGCCACCCCTATACACGCGCCCTGCTGGCCTGCGACCTCAGACGATTGCCAAAAAGCGCCGCGCGCTTCCCCACCATTGCGGGCCAACTCCCTGACCCAGCTTTGCCGCGGCGCGGCTGCGTGTTCGCGCCGCGTTGCCCCGTTCGGCTGCCCTGTTGCGCCGAGCAGGCGCCGCCGGTGATCGCCGCACCTTCCGGGTTTGTGCGGTGCCACGCGATGGGTGCATGAGCCCGGTTCTGCAAATCGAGGGACTGACCATCCGCTACCCCGCCGGCTTCATGCGGCCCCCGCGCATGGCGGTGTGCGGCGCCGGATTCTGCATCGCACGCGGCCAGACCCTTGCCTTGGTTGGCGGCAGCGGCAGCGGCAAGACCACGCTGGCGCGCGCGCTGCTCGGCCTGGTGCCATTTCACGCGGGTATCCTGCGCATCGACGGGCATCAGCCAAAAACCTCGCGTGACCGCGCATGGAAGGTGATCAGGCAGGAAACCGGCATGATGTTTCAGGATCCTGTCGCCTCGCTTGATCCGCGGATGACCGTATGGGCCAGCGTTGCCGAGCCGCTGGCCATTCACGGCGGCCCGGGCGCGCTGTTCGGGCGTGCACGGTGGCAGAAAGCAGCGGCGATGCTGGACATGGTGGGTTTGCCCCGCACACTCTACACAAGCCGGCCGGCGGAAATTTCCGGCGGACAGGCGCGACGCGTGGCGATTGCCCGCGCCCTGGTGTTGCGCCCGAAGCTGGTGATCGCCGATGAGCCCACGGCGGGCCTGGATGTTTCGGTGCAGGGGGATGTATTGAATCTTCTAGTCGATTTGCAGGCGGAACTTGGCCTGGCCTATCTGATGGTCACGCATGATCTTTCGGTCGCCCGCCATATGGCCGATAGCATTGCAGTGATGCAGGGCGGCCGCATCGTGGAGCAGGGGGCGGCGGAAACCATCCTCGCGGCGCCGGTTCATGAGTATACGCGATCGCTGCTGGCGCAGCTATGAAAGACAGGCCTTCTTTTCTGAAAAAAAGAAGCAGAAGACTTTTGTTTCTGGTGCTTGTGGAACGATCGAGGCAATGGCGTCGATCGTGGAGGCGGTGGCAGAATCGACGTCTTTTGGCTTCTTTTGCTTCAGGAAAAGAAGAGCCTTCCTTCTGATGCTCTCTCGACGCACCCTGCTGTGCCTCGCCGGCGCCAGTATCGCAGCCGCGCCCGTGCCGCGCGTCCTGCGCATTCAAAACGATGTCGATATCCAGAACCTGGATCCCGCGAACCGTCACGGCTGGTATGACGAGCTGGTGCTGTTCGCCGTGCAATCGGGCCTGTGCCAGTTCTGCCCCGGCACACGCTGGGGCTGGCGGCTGGATGCGGCCGAGCGCCTGGTGCAGCGCGACCCGCTGACCACGGAATTCGCGCTGCGCCGCGGCCGCCTGTGGACCGGCGGCTTCGGCGAAATGACCGCGGACGATGTGAAATTCTCTTTCGAGCGCTTTCTGGACCCACATATTCAAGCCACTTATCTGACCGACTGGGAAGCGCTGGATCGGGTGGAGGTGACCGGCCGCTATACTGGGCTGATCCACTTGAAGCGGCCGTTCGCGCCGCTGTTTTCCGCCACATTGCCGGGTATCTCTGGCACCATCGTGTGCCGGGCCGCGATGCTGCGCGCCGGCGGCACGATTCAGACCGATCCGGTGGCGAGTTCCGGCCCGTATCGTATCGGCCAGTGGCGGCCGCGGGAGCGGCTGCGCCTGATGCGCAACGATCTGTGGACCGGCCCGCCATGCTGGTTCGACGCGATCGACGTGATTCCCATGGATTTCCGCGAGGCTGAAACCGCCTTCGAGTCCGGCGATCTGGACATCACGCGCATCGGCATCGGCGCGATTTCGCTGATCCGCGATGCCCATGAAGCGGGCATGACCCTCAGCGTGCGGCCGGCGCTGGATTACAATTGGCTTGGCATGAACATGGCGCATCCGAAGCTTGCCGATCTGCGCGTGCGCCGTGCGATCCAGCAGGCGGTGAACGTGCCCGATATCCTGCAGGCCGCCTTCGGCGATGCGGTGGCGCCGGCGATGGGCCTGGTGCCGCCGCCGCTGGCAGGGGCGCGCACCCGCACGCTATATCGTTTCGATCCACCGCGCGCCCGTGCGTTGCTGAAGCAGGCCGGGATAAGCGATCTATCGCTGCGCATCGACTTCGAACACGATATCGACCGGATGACGATCGCGCAGGTGATCCAGTCCCAGCTTCGCGATGTGGGCATCACCGCGCATCTTCATCCGATGGATGAGGCGAGTTTCGTCGCCGAGGGCCAGGAGTCGGAAGGCGACGCCTGGCGGGATCTGCAACTCTCGATCCAGAAATTCACCGCCACACCGGATCCGTCATCGGTGCTGGTCTGGTTCACCTGCCGGCAGATGGGCATCTGGAACACCGAGCGTTTCTGCGATCCGCGGTTCGACGACCTGGTGGCCGAGGCCGTGGCCGAACAGAACGAGTCTGTGCGCGCGAACAAGTATGTGGCGTTGCAGGACATGCTGGAAGAGAGCGGGGCTTTTCTGCCGCTCTACCATGGCGTGAATGCCTGGGCATGCCGGCCCGGGATCGCCGGCGCCTGGTCGCCGGACGGGCAATGGCCGTTCCTGCGCGACATCAAGGCGAATTAGCATGAAGCTGAAGCCGTTGCCGAGAAAGCTATAATCTAGGGTTATAAGTAGCCCGGGCGATCTTATTGGATGCCCTTTCATAGGGCTGCTTTGCTGCAATGCCCAAGGCGCTGGCATCGGCCGTGCATGGTTTTGCTGGAACCAAGGAACCTAACACGTGATACCGTTTGCCCGCACCGCCCCTGTTTCAGAAAAACTGCTGAGTAACGCGCAGGTTGAGGCCTTTCATCATGACGGCTTCGTGGTGGTGCCGGGCTATTTTTCGGCGGCAGAGATCGCGCCTTTGGCCGATGCGTGCCTCGCCGATGCCTCGATCGGTGGCCGCATCCGGGCGGTGGCTGACAGTGACGGGTTTGCACAGGAAGTGGTGGGCTGGACCGAATACAGCCCTACCTATCTGGGCAAAGTGGCTTTTCTATCCTGCATGATCGATAATGCCGCGGCGCTTCTGGGGCAGCCCGCCTACCATTGGCACTCGAAGCTTTCGATGAAGCGGCCGCACGCCCCCGGCAAATGGGATTGGCATCAGGATTACCCGTTCTGGTACGATGAGGGCTGCTTGTGGCCGGACATGCTCACCTGCACCGTCGCCGTCGACCGCACCGACGAGGAGAACGGCTGCATGAAATTGGTGAAAGCCTCGCACCGCCTCGGCCGGGTAAATCACACCACGGTGGGTCATGCTGTCGGCATGGATCCTGAGCGCCTGGCGCTGGTGCTCAAGCAATGCGAAGTGGTGCCGATGGTGCTCGCCCCCGGTGACGCCTGTTTTTTTCATGCCAACCTGCTGCATGCGTCGGGCCCGAACGTGTCGTCACGGCCGCGAACATTATTGCATTGTTCTTACAACACGATCGCCAATTCGCCCTTCATCGCCGAGGGGCAGGAGCATCATTGCTACAAACCGTTCGAGATACTTCCCGATGCGTGCATCCTGGATGGCGGCGCGGTTTTCGAAGGGCACCGGTTCAACCAGGAAACGCAGAAAATGGGTGCGGGGCGGACGAACGCCTATGGCTACAAATCGGTGGTCGGCCATCTGGAAACCGCCTCCTGATGGGCCGCTGCAGTTTTGCTGGCATGTGCCGGACGCGTGTCGCCATCGTGAGGAACCGGCTCGGCCTGAAAACCATCCTTTTGCTCGGCGGCACGCTGCTGTTGCTATCTCCCGGTATGGCGCAGACACCGCCCACGGTGCCTGCCACGCCCAAAAAGACGGCCGAGGCTGCCGCCGCGTCTGCATCCGTGCAGGTGGAGGAGATCAAGGTGACGGCCACACGCACCGGGTCGCAGAACATCCAGGATGTTCCGATGGCGGTGACAGCCCTGCAGCCGGCAACGCTTACCGCGCTGGGGCTGACCAGCATGGAGCAGATTTCGCGTCTCGCCCCCTCGCTCAGCATGATCGATGAAGGGCCCGGTATCAGTTCGATCACAATACGCGGCCTGGCCGTGCGCGGCATCGACACATCGGAAACCGAAGACAGGCCGCTGGTGACGACCTATCTCGACGATACACCCCTATCGGTCAAATCCGCGAACCCCGATCTAAAGGTGGTTGATCTCGAGGATGTGGAAATCCTGCGAGGGCCACAGGGCACCTTGTATGGCGCCGGATCGATGGCCGGCACCATCCGACTGGTCACCCAAAAACCCAATCCGGACCAGTTTTTCGGCTATGTGGAAGGCAGCGCCTCGGAGACCTCCGGCTATGGCGGGTTCAACGATTCCGGCCGGGTGATGATCAACATCCCGCTGATCCAGGATCAGCTGGCGCTGCGCGTATCCGGCTATCACGAGGATTTTTCAGGTTACATCAAGGATGTGGCCAACGGTATCCTGCAGGTGAACAGCGGCAAGACAACCAATCCCGAAACCAGCGACCAGGGGCGGGCGGCCTTGCGCTGGACACCCAGCCGGAACTTCACCCTCGATCTCAGCCTGCTCAACACCAACACGCAGGGTGGACTCGATTTCGCCCGATCCGGGCTACCGGCCTATGAAACCAATGTGCCCACCCAGACCGCCGCCGAGCAGAACCTGACCATGTATGCGGCGGATGCGCGCTACGATTTGGATCACGTGTCGCTCACCTCCTCCACCAGCTTCTCGCATTTTCGTACCTTCTACCGGGAGGATGAAAGTGCGGCGGACCAGTACTATTATTTTTATGGCGCGGAACCGCTGGAGCCCGCCTCCTTTGTCGCGCGCAACTCGATCGACGACCTGGCCGAGGAGTTGCGAGCCACCACCCGCGACACCGGCCCCCTGAAACTGACCGGCGGCATCTACCTGGAACGCCAATCCCGCGACACGGTTGAGGAAAATCCCACTTCTGGCCTCGATGCTTTCTATAGCGGCATTGTGGGCATCCCGAATTACAGCTCCGTCGGCAACGACCTGGCCTTCGAGCCGAACGATTCCTATGATGGCCGGATCAGATCGCGCAACAGTCAGCTGGCCCTTTTCACCGAGGGCACCTACACTTTCTTCGACAAGCTAGATGTTACCGCCGGCATTCGTTTTTTCGATTGGGCCGAACGCTACAAGATTTATGCCGTGGGCCAGGCAGGCAATCTGGTGCCGGCCAGCAGCACTGCGCCGATCGGCATTCCCACCACGCAGAACGCCACCGCGGCAGCGACGGGCACCACGCCGCGCTTCGCCGCCATGTACCATTTCGCCGATGACCTGAATATCTGGGCAGAAGTCGCCAAGGGTTTTCGCTATGGCGGCGCAAACCAGCCAATTCCCATCGGCTTCTGCGGTGCCGATCTCGCGGCCAACGGGCTCACCAAAGGCCCCGCCGCGTTTGGGCCGGACAAGTTATGGAGTTATTCGCTGGGTGAAAAAAGCGATTGGCTGAACCACAGCCTCACCTTCAATCTCACCGGCTTCTGGATCAACTGGAACCACACCCAAACCACCAATTATCTCGAGTGCAGCTACTATTACACGAGCAACGTAGGTGACGTGGTAAGCCGGGGCATCGAATTCGAGTCTACCATGAAGCTGGCGCCTGGCCTCAAGCTTCTCCTGAACGGATCGTATAACGACGCCTACGCCTCCTCCGCGATCAGCAATTTGCATGCGCCGGCCGGAACCCAGGCACCATTCGCGCCAAAATACATCGCCAGCGTAACCGGAACCTATGACCAGGATGTCGCAGGGCATGACCTGCAATTCACCATCAACTATTCCTACAAGGGTAGCTTCGTGAACGAGTTCGACCATACGGATGGCGCATTCCGGGTGATCCCTGCCTCCAACTCGCTGAACGCGGCCGTCACCTATTACCTGCCACGCTGCCAGGTGAGCCTGTTTGCCGATAATCTCACCAACGAAGCCTCGATCTACGACATCAATCCGCAACCCTCCGGGGCCATCCAGCCGGGCGATGATCTCGCGGTGGCGCGGCCTCGCACGATCGGTTTGCGCCTGCACGCGCCATTCTGATCGGGAGCGCCCGCATCGGCCGAAGCAAGGCTTTCCCCGACGCGCCTGCACCATTATCCTGAGGGGCATGCAGGTTCGCCAGTTGGAATGCTTCCGCACTTTGATGCTGCACGGCACGATGACGCGTGCCGCCGAACTTTTGGGCATTTCGCAGCCGGCCGTGAGCAACATGATCGCGAGCCTGGAACACGAGATCGGTTTTGCCCTTTTCCTGCGAAGGGCCGGTCGCGTGCATCCAACGGCTGAAGCGCATCTTCTATATGTCGAGGCGAACCGCGCGCTGGATGCCGTGGAAAATACCGCGCGCATTGCCGGTGAAATCGCCAAGGGCAAGCGTGGCCATCTTTCCATCGTCGCTTACCCCGCCATTTCTACGGCCTTGCTGCCTCGGTTGATGTCGCTGTTCATCGAAAACCGGCCGGAAATCACCTGCAAGATTATTTCCCGCGATTCCCGGACCGTGCGCGATCTGGTGCTGACGCAGCAATTCGATCTGGCGATCTGCGAATTGCCCATGGATTACCCGGCCGCCTTGATGGATGTCTTTACGTATCGCTGCGAATGCATGCTGCCGGCGGATCATCCGCTGGCGGCGCGGCAGGTGATCACACCGGCGGATCTGGACGATATACCGTTCGTCACGCTGTTCCGCGGCGATCCCCTGTATCAGCAAGTGTCGGCCGCCTTTTCCCGCTATGGTGCGCGCTGGCGTGTGGTGGCGGAAACCGAATATTTCGCGACCGCCTGCGAATTTGTGTCCGCCGGCGTGGGCGTAGGTATCATCGATCCCGTGGTGAGCGTGCCTTTCACCGCCCATGTGGTGCGTCGGCCGTTTCGGCCCGTGATCGAATATCAGATCGCCATCCTCTACCCTACGGGCGCGGAAAGATCGCAGATTGCCCATGCATTTGTGGCTTTGTTGAAAACGCACCTGACCCCACGACAGTAAGGGGCGTCCTATTCTCGGGAAATGGAGACTCGCTTCTTTAACCGGTTCCTTGTTCCGACCACCCGGGATAATGCCGATCGAGCAGCCGCAACATCGCCGGCCACATGCGGTGCCCCGCCTTGGCCGCTTCGCGCCGGCTGGTGAATTGCGTATCCGTGCGCGCCAGGATTTCGGGCGAAACTACAGAAAAGGGGCGGCCGCTACCCAAGACGTCCATCTGCACGCGCGCCGACTGTTCCAGGTAATACATGAAATAGAAGGCGGCAGGGATCGTATGCCCTACCGTCAGAAGCCCGTGGTGGCGGAGCACCAGTGCCACATTGTCGGCTAGGTCTCGATGCAGCCGCGGCCCTTCATCCAGGTCGAACGCGATGCCTTCATAGTCGTGATAGCCAACCGAGTCGTGGAACTCGATCGCAAACTGATTGAGCGGCAGCAGCCCCTCATCCAGGCACGACAACGCGACACCCGCCCGTGTATGGGTGTGCAGCACGCAGGCGAGATCGGGGCGCCGGCGCAAAATGCCGCCATGGATCACAAAACCGGCCGCATTGGCCGGGTATATGTTATCGTCCAGCACCGTGCCCTCGAAATCCACCTTCACCAGCGACCGGGGTGTAATCTCCTCGAACATCAGCCCGAACGGGTTGATCAGAAACGCTTCTTCGCCCGGGATGCGCGCCGATACATGGGTATAGATCGTGTCATCCATGCCAAAATGCGCCAGCAGGCGATACACTGCGCAAAGATGCAGTCTTGCGTCTTGCTCCGTTGCAATCGTCACAAAATCGGCGGGCCTGTCGTGCACGGTCATGGCTTCATGCTCTCTCTGGGGCTGATGCATGGTATCGGCGGATGACATTCACGATTGCGGCCCGCTGTAAACGCACGGGCGAACTGGGCGTGGCGATTGCCAGCGCCAGCCTCGCGGCAGGGGCGCGCTGCCCACATGCGCGCAGCTTCACCGGCGCCGTCACCACGCAATCCCGCACCGACCCGATGCTGGGTCCGCGCCTGCTCGATCTGCTTCAGGCGGGACACGATGCGGCCACCACCCTGCATCTGGCTGTTGGCAAAGCATCCTTTGCGGAATGGCGCCAGCTTGCCGTGGTCGATGCCGCGGGCGGCATTGCCACCCATCACGGCGCACGCTGCGCCGGCCTGTGCGGCGAAGCGCGCGGCGAAGGCTGCGTGGCGCTGGGCAACCTGCTCGCATCGCCCGATGTACCGCCTGCCATGATCGCGGCGTTCGAGGCTGCACAGGGGTATGATCTGGAACAGCGTCTGCTGGCAGCGCTGCGAGGCGGGCTTTTGGCCGGGGGCGAAATCCGCCCGGCCCGCTCTGCCGCACTTCTTGTGGTTTCGGAAGATGCTTTTCCACGCACCAACCTGCGCATCGACTGTGATGCAAATCCGATCGACGCTTTGTGTGCGGTGTTGGATGAATGGCGGCAGGAGTCTGGCACCATCCGAATGTGGGCGCTGAACCCTGGCGAAGTTTGAGGAAGAAAGGCCTTCTTTTCTGGAGAAAAGAAGCGATAGACTTTTTTTGCCGTGGCCAAGACCCGACAGTTTTTTGGTTCCTTTTTTTCCAAAAAGAGCATGATTGCCCTAAGCTTCCATCGCCGCGGCAACATCGCCCCGTGGCAGCCGCGCCAGGGCGGCTTTCATCGCGGCCTCTCCGGAGGCGCGCAGATGCCCACGCATGGCGGCCTCGGCGTCATCGGCATCGCCGTCTTGGATGGCCCGCGCGATGCGCACATGCGCGGCCTTGGCCGCTCCCGTCTCCTGCACGGAATAACTTTTCAATATCAGCGGGCTGGCGAACAGCGCCTGGTAATTGCCGACCAGCTGCGAAACCCGTGGGGCATGCGCGGCCTGCGCCACGGCCAGGTGAAACGCCTCGTTCAGCTTTGCCCGCGCCTGCACATCCGCCCGCGAAGCGGCTTTTCCCTCTTCCGCCAGCGCCATGATCCCCGCTTTTTCGGCTGTCGTGGCACGCATCGCCGCCAAACGGGCCGCGCATCCCTCAATCGCTTCACGCAAATGGAAGATCTCGATGAATTCGTCGCTCGGATCGACCACCACCACGCCGCCGCCGCGCGGTGCTGGGCATAGCAGACCGTCCTTTACCAGCCGGCCAAAGGCCTCACGCACGGGCGTGCGGCTCACTCCCAGCAGGGTCGCGATCCGCGCCTCGGCCAGCCGCTCCCCAGGCGCCAGATCGCCATCTGCAATGGCCCGTTTCAGGCGCTCATAGGCCAGCACAGCGCTGGTCTTGGTCGTTTCCAGAACCCAGGAATCGGCCGGCATCACGGGTGGTCTCCGGTCGCCATGAAGCGCGCCCGTGCCATGGCTGCCTCTCGGTCGTAGCTGGCGAACAAGGCGTTCTCCTGGGCAAAAATCGGTGTTTCCGCAAACAATTGGTAGGCCTGCATGCGCCCGCCATGGGACGATGCCGTCAGCTCCCGTGCCAGATGCATCACCGGCAGCCGGTCTTCGGCCGCGTGCGTGCCGGCGGCAAAGAATTTGCGCACATCCGCGCCGATCTGCGGATGGGCCAGCATCGCGTGATCGGGCAACATCACCACCTGCCCGCCGGCAATCTCGCGCAGCAGCTGGATCATCAGGTGATAATTCTGCGAACAGAAAATGCGCCCCGCATTCTGAATGGCCTGGTTCGGCATCACGAAGCCGGACAAGCTGGTTTCGCAGGCGCTTTCCGATCCCAGCAGGAACGCCTCGATCGTCTGCTTGAACATCATCAGCTGGCTGATGCGGGAGCGCAGGGCCGGCAGCCCGATCGTGCCGGATTGCTCCGCCAGAAGCAGCGCCGTCCCCACCAGCAGATCGGCCTTGGCCAGGCAACGCGTGATATAGCCGTGCGCCGCCCAGCGCGAAAACTCTCTTCGCATCAGTGCCGCCAGCTCCGGCTGCCGGCTGAAAATCACATTTTCCCAAGGCACAAAACACGTCTCGAACACGATCAGCGTATCGATCTCATCGAAACGCGACGTAAGGGGATGATCGGCGGCCGACCCGCCCCAATGATGCGGCATACGACAAATATGCCGCACACCGGGGCTGTTCAGCGGCACAATGCAAGACACCGCATAATCGCGGTTTTGTTCCACCCATGCCCCTACCGTCGGTTTGATGAAGGCCACATGCGCATAGGGCGCCCCGGTCTCGAACTTCGCACCGCTTATGTAAATGCCCGAATCCGTCTCGCGCACCACGCGAAGGAACATGTCCGGATCGGGCTGCTCGTAAGGCTGCAGGCTTCGGTCGCCCTTCGGATCGGTATTGCCGCTGGTCATGAACAGATTTTCGCGCTGTAGCCGGCCCAGCCAGGACGCGGCGTTGGCGCTTGTGCGAGGATCGAACCGGTCCAGCAGATCGGCCCGGTCGATCAGAACGAAGAGCGGTGTCACCGTCTCGTCGCCAAACCTGTCGAGCGTCGAGCCGATCCGGTCGAGCACCAGGCTCGTCATCTGGCGACGCAGCGCCAAATCCTCGGGGCTCTGCGGTATCTTGTAGAAACGCGAACCCAGGCCCCCCTCCGGCAGTGGAAAGGTCATCAGCTTCTGATGCTGTTCATCGGCATGCAGCGCGTAAATCGCGGCCACCGCATCCACCATCGGCGCAAATGCCGGATGCCGCGCCACATGCGAGACCCGCTCGCCACCAACCCAAACCTCCCGGCCGTCATCCAGGCTGGCGCGATACTCCTGTGCGGTCATCAGCGGCATGGTTTGTTTTCCTGGGAAAAAGAATGGTCTGTTCTAAAGAGAAGAACTAAAAGCCTTTTGTTCCGGCGCCGGTTCAGCAATCCGGGCCTCGGCCGGATGGGGTCGTTGTGCGGCACGGTTAGGATGCCGCTAGCTCGGCGATCAGGGCGGCGAGTATGGCCGCCCGGTCGGCCAGGCTGCGGATCGCGATGCGCTCGCGCCGGCTGCAGGTGTCGAAACACACCGGGCCAAGCCCATCCAGCGTGGGGCGGCCAAGATGCGCCGCGAAACTGCCGTCTGATCCGCCCTCAGTCACCACGCCGCGATAGGCAATTCCCAGCCCACCCGCGATACGCGCGGCCCGCGCGAACAATGCATCGCTGGCGGCGCGCGGAAAGGCCGGCCGCGTGATCCCGCCGCCCAGCATGCACGACACCCTGGCGCCCTCGGGCGGCACCAGGATTTGCTTGACCTGGGCGAGTAGACTATCCGCCGCAGGCGCATCCGGCGCCCGCAGATCGATATGCATCTCGCAGGATGGCGGCACCACCTGCCGCGCCTCCCCCCCACGCAGGATGCCAACGCTGACGCCACCCAGCGCTTCCAGGGGCGCCACGCGCTCAGCCAGAAAGCGCACCGCACTCGCGCCGTCCGCGCGGTTTAGCACATGCGCCGAAACCCCCTCCGCCCGCGCAACCACCGCACCCACCGCACCGCGCCCCCGGATGATCGAACCATCCGGCCGCGCCGGCTCCATCACCATCACCCAGTCTGCCTCCAGCGCCGCGGCCTCGATCAGCGGGCGGGAATTCACCGATCCCAGCTCCTCATCCGGTACCAGCAGCAGGCGGATCTCCAAAGGCAGCGGGGCCCCCGCCTCGATCAGCACCCGCACCGCTTCATGCGCCACCACCAAGCCGCCCTTCATATCGCCTATGCCGGGGCCGGACGCATAGGTATCGTCGCAGGCAAATGGCCAGGAAGCCGCAATTCCGGCCGGCCATACCGTATCCATGTGGCCCAAAATCAGCAGCCGCCCGCGCCCGCTGCCGCGCCGCGACAGCATGCGCAAATCGGCCGCGGCACCCACCGCATGCCGCTCCGCGGCAAACCCGAGCTTGGCCCAGGCGCGCGCGACACAGGCGCCCACATGGTCGATCCCCGTTCCATCTGCCGAGCCGCTGCCGATCGCGACAAGCGCCGCCAACTGCGCCAGCATGGGCTGCCGCCGGCCGATCAGCGCCGCATGCAAACAGCCGGCGTCCATACCGCAGCCTCCTTTACCTAGGCTAACAGTATACGGTATACCGCTCTTCCGATCAATATGGGGCAGTCGGATGTGTGTCGATGAGCCGGGCAACACGGCCGATCCAGGCCATTTCACCGCGGTACGCAGGCCGCTGCTGCAAGCCGAAACCCTGCCTGCGTGGTGCTACCAGAGCGCCGATTTCCACCGCTGCGAAGCCCGCCGGATATTTGCCAAAGCCTGGAATTTCATCGGCCATGCCGATCAGCTGCCGGCGCCAGGCGGTTATCTCACGGGCACGCTGGCCGGCGTGCCGTTCCTGGTTGTGCGGGACAAGGATGGGCGTTTGCGTGCCTTCGCCAACACCTGCCGCCACCGGGGCGCGCTGCTCCTGCAAGGCGAGGGCGAAATCGCCGCCATCCGCTGCCCCTACCATAGTTGGACCTACGATCTCACCGGCCGGCTGCGCGGCGCCGCCGGCATGGAGCACACCGAAGGCTTCGATCCGGCGCAGTTCGGCCTGATCCAATTTCGCCTGGAAACCTGGCAAAACTTTCTCTTTCTCTGCATGGATGAGGCCGCACCGCCGCTTGCCGACTGGCTCGGCGATTTGCCGGGCCGGCTCGCGCCCTACGCGCTAGGGGAGATGACCCTGGTGCGCCTGAAATCCTGGAGCATCGACTGCAACTGGAAAATCTATGTGGAAAACGCGATGGAATCCTACCATGTGCCGACTGTGCACATGAAAACCATCGCCCTGCAAAAGCGCGACATCAACCCGCCCTTGTTCGGCGCCGGCCAATGGTGCGGCCTGTTCACCCGCCACACCGGCAGCCGCGCGCTGGAGGCCGGCGAAACAGGTTTCCCCTATATTGCAGGCCTGACTGGCGACTCCGCCGAAGGCAGCCACTACATTCTACTCTACCCGACGACGATGCTGGCGCTGACGTTCGATTGCATGTGGTGGCTAGAAGTCTATCCCGAGGGGCCTGAGAAAATCACCGTGCGCTCCGGTGCGCTGTTCCCCAAATCGACCTGCGCACGGCAGGATTTTCCGGCCACCGTGGAAAAATATTTTCGCCGTTGGGATCGTTCGATCCTGGAAGATAACGAAATCTCGGCCCTTCAGCAGCGCGGCCTGCGATCGCCTTTTGCCCGGCCTGGCCGCTACTCCCATCTCGAACCGCTGGTTCATAGCCTGGCATTATGGGTTCTGGATCGCATTGCTCCGCAGGATGGCGGCGCCGGATGACGCCCACCAGGATACTGGTGTGCAATTACCCGGACCAGCAGCCGATCTTTACGATCCGGGAGGCAGATACAAGGGCTGCCCTGTCCGTCGCGCCCGCGCACCTGCCGCCGATGGAATTCGTTTTCCGCGCCTACACCGACCCCGCCCTGCCGCAGATCCTGCCCACTTGCGAGGCGATGGTAGGCTGGCAGGTGCCGCGCGAGATCGTCCGCGAGAGCCCGGGCAAGTTGCGGCTGATCCAACTCACCGGCGCGGGGGTAGAGCACCTCGCACCACTCGATTGGCTGCCCCCCCACATTACCCTGGCCAATGCCAGCGGAATCCACGCCGCGAAGCTGGAGGACTGGGCGGTGATGACGCTGCTGATGCTCCACGCGCACATGCCGCATTTCGTAACCGCGCAGCGTGCCCATCGATGGTCCAAACGATACAGCTCCGCCATTGCCGGCAAGACGGTCCTGATCTACGGCACCGGCGGGCTTGGGCAGGCGGTTGCGCGTGCGGCCGGCCGCCTTGCCGTGCGCACCATCGGCGTGCGGCGCAGCCCGGCTCCGGTGACCGGCTTTGATCTGGTGGTTGGCCTGGGCGACGCGGGATTGCACCTGGCCACCGCGGATTTCGTGGTCTTGACCCTTCCGCTTACGGACGAAACCCGGTCGTTGGGAGATGCCGGTTTCTTTGCCCGTATGAAGCCGGATGCGGCCTTCGCCAATTTCGGTCGCGGAGGTCTCGTTGTTGAGGCCGACCTGGTGCAGGCATTGACAACCAACGCCTTGTCCGGCGCCATGATCGACGTTACGTCGCCCGAACCCCCTGCGACCAACTCGCCGCTTTGGGATACCCCGAGATTGGTCATCACGCCGCATATTTCCTGTGACGATCCGGCAACTTATGTGCCCGACGTGCTCGCCCTTCTCCTGAAAAATATCGATCTCCTTCTCTCAGGTCAGGCGGTGCCCAATCGCGTCAACCCGGGCCTGGCGTATTAGAGGGTCACCCTCTCTCGCGCGAGAAGCGGCCTCCTGGTTCTCACGGGCCACAAGGGAAGTCCGGCACGCGTCCGCAAAGCGGCGCCTGGTTCGAGTTCAGGGCGACTGTCGTGAGCGCCAGAACAACTGTCAGCAGGAGCAGTAGCGTGACTCTGGTGGCACGGTGCCGCGCTGCGGCCGCCGGCATGCGGCAACCGTTGAAATCCTCGTATGAAAAGACATTTGTCCTCACACCAAACACCGGCGGCATGAAGTCGCCGCTCGCGGCATGGCAGGCCTGCATCCCCGCCCCCTGCCGGAATGCCAGCTTCCCGTCCTTCGCGGAGGGCTGATTGGCCGATCGCCTTGGCGCGCGCGCCTTCTGCCGTGTAGCCGATAGAATGCCGATCAAACGCATGACTCACTTCCCCGCCAAATGCTGGCGGCACAGCAGAGCAGGCCTGGCGGGCGGGCAATTAAAAACATCTAAAATGATTTGAATGTGAGTTTTGTCAGCGCCTTGTATAGAAGTTCACCCAGCTTTCGCCCGTTCCAATGGCTTCGGAGCGGCCCCGCAAATCCCTGCCATCGTAGTCGCCTGTGGTAAAGCTGACAGCGCCTGTGGTAAGCAGTTACATTCCGTAACTGCTTCGACCTGGAGCCCCTTGTGGATATCTACGCTCGCGAACAAGGGATTTACCGATTCGGCAGGTTTAGCCTCGATCCGGGGCGTCGTGCCCTCACGAATGATGGCGTGCGGATCAAGCTCGCCGAGCGTCTATTCGATGTGCTGCTCTATCTGGTCGTCAATCACGGGCGGCTGGTGGAGCGTGAGGAATTGCTGCAGGCGGTCTGGGCGGGCCGAACAGTGGATGACAGCAATGTCAGCCAGGCAATCTTTGCCCTCCGCCGCGTCTTGCAGGGCTGCGGTGCGGCCGACACCACCATTGTTACGGTCCCGGGTCGTGGCTTCCGCTTCGTCGAGCCGGTGGTGTTCGAGCCAGAGCAGGCCGGCGCCCCGCCGGCTGACCAACTCGCCCCGGCGCCGATGGCCCGCCGGCGTTGGCCGGCGACGCCGGCGGTGGCCGTGCTGGCGTTGGGCCTGGCGCTCGCGAGTCTTGGCCTTGCAGTGTGGCGGGACGGACGGCCGCCGCCGAGCCATGGCGCGGCCGAGGCGGCTTTCGCGCCGCCGGCTCATTCGATCGCTGTGCTCGCCTTCGACAACCTCTCGGGCGACCCGGGCCAAGCCTACCTGTCGGATGGTCTCTCCGAAGTGCTGATCGATTCGCTCACCCAGATCGATGAGATCCAGGTGGCCGGCCGCATCTCGGCCTTCTCGTTCCGTGGCAGCCACGCAACTGCGGAACAAATCGGCCGCGCGCTGAACGTGGGCGCGGTGCTGGCCGGCAGCGTGCGGCGCGCGGGCAACCGCGTGGTTGTCACGGCACAGCTCACCAGCACGCTCACTGGGTTCAATCTCTGGTCACGCACCTTCGATCGCGACCAGGCCGACATCGTGATCGTCCAGACCGAAATCGTGCAGGAGGTCGCGCAGTCGCTGCGGGTGGCGCTAAAGGGTGACGAGACGGCAAGATGGATGCTGGGCAGCACCAGCAATTCGGCCGCTTATGATGCCTATCTGCGCGGTACAAAGCTGCGTCGGGGGGCGAGGGTCGAGGCCGATTTTCGTGCCGCGTTGGCGGAGTTTGACCGCGCTGTGGCGCTGGACCCAGGCTTCGCGCTGGCCCATGCCAAACGGGCCATCATTCTGGTTGCACTTGCATCGGCCGGCACTCACAGCTCCCCGGAACAGCAACAGCTCGTGCAGCAGGCCCTGGCGGCCGCGGATCGCGCTGTGGCGCTCGCGCCAATGTCGGGGCCAGTCCACAGTGCGCGGGGCGGTGTACTCACCTATGGTGTGCTGGATCAGGCCGGTGGCCTCGCGGAGCAGATCAAGGCGCGCCGACTCATGCCCGGAAATGCCGGGATCGAAGCCAACGACTCAGCCGCCGAATTGGCGCTGGGCCATGTGGATCTCGCGTTAGAGGCGGCCCGGCGCTCAACCCAGATAGACCCACTGAACCCGGATAGCTGGGGTCAGCTGGCCCGCGCGCTGTTCGAGGCCCACCGTTACGACGAGGCTCTGGCCACGCTGGACCACGAGCATGAGGCGACCGGCGGATTGCCGCAACGCCAGGCTGTTCTGCGTGCCCTCGTGCTGCTGATGCAGGGGCACAGCCAAGCGGCGCGCGCGATCTGTGCGGCCGGCAGCGCGTGGCAGGAGAATCAGGTGCTCGCCATCGCCGATCACGCGCTCGGCCAGCAGGCTGCTGCCGAAGCGGACCTGGCGAGGATAAGGGCCTCTCTGGGCGACGGTGGCGCGATCAATTACGCCGAGATCCACGCGCAATGGGGCGACAAGGCGGAGGCATTGCATTGGATGGGTGAGGCTGTTCGGCTGCACGATCCCGGCCTGATCGATGTCGTACTGGATCCGCTGCTCGATCCGATCCGCGGCGACGCGCGGTTCAAAGAAATAGTCGCAGGCCTAGCAAAGGCGAACCAGACGCCCCTCCCATAGCCCGAACCGCGCTGTAGCGATGCCGGCGATACGTTAGCCTGTTGTTATTCAAAGTGTTCATAACTTTTAAAAACCGCTGACTTGATCCGCGCGGCGCAGCTAGCGCCTCAGTGCCGCACAACCACACCAGCAGCGGGATTGAGACAATGGCGCTCTATCAATGGACGAATGCAGACGGCACCGGCAATTTCGGCGACGGGGAAAACTGGATCAATGAAACCTCCTCGACGCCGATGCCTGGCGAGCCGGGTGCGAGTGATACGGCGATCATAAACGCCACCGGCTCGATCAGCGGATCCGGCAATGTGTTCGAGCTCGTCTTCGATGGCGATGGCGGCACACTGACCGCCAACGGTCTGAATATCACCGCGCAGGTCGTGGTCCTGGGTGGGCCGACCGTGCTCACGAATGATGCTTATTTCTATGCGACCGACGAGGTCGAGGAGGCCTCCGGCTCCACCGTCACGCTGAATGGTGGCAGCATCCTCGAAATCGACGGCGATGCCAGCACCACAGGCACGCCTTCGGCCATCGGTCTGGATATCAACGCAGTCTCCGGGGCCGCGTCTGCGGCCGATCTCATCGGTTTTGGTACCGAAATATATGTCGAGGCGGAAAACACCCTGATCGGCGACGCCGGCAACGGGTCGATGACGATCAGCGCCGGCGCTGAGCTGGACACCACCGATGACGACGATGCCGGGTCTGGCCAGGTAATCCTGGGTAACCAGGCGGGGATAGACGGCGCACTCACCATCACGGGTTCCTACTCCAGCCTGCTGGCCGGCGGCACCGTGCTCGTTGGAAATGAGGGCAATGGCCAAATGACAGTAGAAGCCGGTGCCGAAGTGCAGCTGGATCCGGCCCAGAATATGGGAGATGCACTGGAAGTCGGTTATGAATCCGGCAGTACCGGCCTGGTGACGGTCACTGGCGCCGGGTCCCGGCTGATTGCTTATACCGACAGCGTTTCCACGATCGGCCATGCGGGTGCAGGCGCGCTTACGGTCGCCAACCACGGGTTTGTTGAACTCGGCACCGTTACCGTCGGTGCCTTCGAGAGCTCGGGCGCGATCGCGGTGGAAAATGCCGGGTCGATGCTGGAAGTGCGTGGCGCGTTGAATGTCGGCTATGACGGGCCGGGCAACCTGGCCGTGAGCTCCGGTGGGCAGGTCATGGTCGACGGCACCGACGCGGTGGCGCTGGGCCTGGGCTCCGGGTCAGGCACTATCAGCGTTACCGGTAAAGGCTCCTCGTTCAACTGCGGCAACTCACCGTTTCTGGTGGGTTATTACGGGGTCGGCCATCTGACCGTCAGCGCCGGCGGCAGTTTGAATTCAAGCGGTTCCGACAATTACGGGGTCGCTGCTGCCACGCTCGGCTGGGAAGCGGGGCCCGACGGCTCGTCGTCCGGCACCGCCTCGGTCACCGGCGCCGGCTCGTTGTGGACCATTTCGGGTGAGTTGGTGGTGGGCAATGCTGGAACGGGCACGCTCGACATCGGCACCGGCGGCGAGGTGAGTGCTGGGAGCCTGGCCACATCCGCTTCGGCGGCTGCCCATATCAGCCTGTCGGCTACCGGGTCGGAGCTTGTCGTCACCGGCAATGCGCTCTTGGGCGGAACGGCGCTGACGAATATATCGATCGGCGCCGGCAGCAAGCTCATGGCGGGTGGCACGATCACGCTGACGGATTCCAGGGTGGCGTTGTCCGGCGGCACCCTTACGGCGGGAAGCACCATTGTCGTCGGGCAGAGCCAGGCGATCTCGGGTTACGGCACGATCACCGCGACCACGCTCGACAATAATTCAGCGATCACCGCCCGCGGCGGCACGCTTGCTTTCATCGGCGGTATCAATGCCGAAGGCCATCTCGAAATCGGCGGTGGCTCGACGCTGTACCTCGACGGCTATGTGATTGCCGGCCAGACCGCGCAATTCCAGGCGGCGACGGGCACGTTGCAGATCGGCATGCCGACGGAATTCGGTGCTGTGATCGCGGATTTCGTCAAAGGCGATGTGATCGATCTCGTCGGCATCGCAGGCAAGAGCCTGAGTTTCAGCGGCCACACCCTCACCGTGCTCGAAACCAGCGGCGCCACTCTCGGGCTGAATTTCGGCGGCACCTATTCATCCGCCAGCTTTGCGTCGCCAGTGAGCGACGGACATGGCGGGACGCTGATTACGCATAGCTAGAGCATCATCCGACCGCACGGGGTTACCCGTCGGATAAAGATGCCCGCCAAAACAAAGAGCTAGAGCATTTTCGAACGACTGTTCTGACCCGACGCGATCGGAAAATGCTTTAATACCAACCGTCCTAATGCCTGACTCGGTGGGGATTCCCAAAGGGCGCCGATTTTGATTCCCTGTTGTTGCGGCCGATTCGCGGCGTTGGGGGCTCAGTATGGCGATAGCGATCACCCGGT
>Ga0116226_10000210_pt1 | contig 47373 bp, 56 predicted proteins | sample S1TSphfallax_FD_89692 | JGI IMG/M metagenome (GOLD analysis project Ga0116226, IMG submission 89692) | Host-associated microbial communities from peat moss isolated from Minnesota, USA - S1T2_Fa - Sphagnum fallax MG | ecosystem: Host-associated > Plants > Peat moss > Unclassified | place: USA... | reverse complement strand
TTCTCAAGTTCATCATTGGTGACATTACCGAACATCTTCTTTTATTCCTCGCAGAATTGGGCGGACATTCTGTTACAGATAAGCAAGCTGAAGTGGTACTCGAAGGCATTACGGGCCATATCGACGCCGACATCGACGGAATAACAATCGATGTTAAATCAGCGTCTCCCCACGGATTTAGAAAGTTCAAAAACAAGACACTTGTTGATAACGACAGCTTTGGCTACATTGAGCAGCTTTCTGGCTATTGTATTGCTCGTAATACTGACGGTGCCTTTCTTGCTATGGATAAAGTTAGCGGAGAGCTTGCATATCTGCCGTTAAGTCGAGAAGAAGCAAACACAATTAACATTCATGACCGTATCGAGTATCTTAAATCTGCTGTAATGTCAGATGTTATTCCCGAGCGGTGCTATTCAGACGAACCGGAAGGTGAATCTGGTAATCGCAAACTCGGTGTAAATTGTAGCTATTGTCAATTTAAAGAAATGTGCTGGAAAGACAGCAATAATGGGCTAGGTCTTCGGACTTTCTTGTATGCAAGAGGGCCAGTATTCCTAACTCAAGTAAAAAAAGAACCGAAAGTGTACGAGGTCAGCAAGTTCTGATCTACAACAATAATAAGGAGAACACAGAACATGGATGACAACGTCTTTCAGCTCGGTCAAATTAAGGGTGGCAAGCCCGAAGCCGATCAACTGCCAAATAACGAATATTTGATTGTTGATAAAAATCAAGATGAACACTATCATAAGGGTTTTCTTTTGTTTACATCTCAACACGTAGCTATTATGCAAGACCGAAACGATCACACTATTCCTGTTTTTATGATGCCTCTTGCAGAATTGGCATTTCTTGAAGTTGTAGACGACGAAGAAATTATTGACAACTAATGGGGTATCGTAACCCTTTTGAGCGAGGCCTAGCAATTCAGCTGGAAATTGCTGGAATAAAGTTCGGGTATGAGACACGAAAGATTGATTATACCATCAATCATGTCTATAATCCGGACTTTATTTTAGACAATGGTATTATTATTGAAGCTAAAGGCCGCTTTATGCCGGGTGATGTGTCAAAAATGCGAGCAGTTAAAGCTCAACACCCCGAGCTAGATATTAGGTTTGTATTTCAACAAGCCGACAAACCAGTTCCCGGACAAAAACAAACCCACGCAGAATGGGCAACGCGCCATGGATTTCCTTGGGCGGATAATAGGATACCTGAGGCATGGTTAAATGAGTAAAATCCTTTGTTTGGACATAGAATGGTCGCCCGCTAAAGCTTATGTTTGGAAAATGTGGGATGAGAATATAACCCCAGATAAGCTAATTGACCCGGGTGGTCTCTTGTGTTTCTGCGCTCACTGGGTCGGTTCAAAAGAGTTCATTTTTATGTCTGAATGGGAACACGGTAAACACGAAATGGCAGTGGCTCTAAGAGAACTTCTCGATGAAGCAGACGCTGTTGTTGGTTACAACTCAAACAAATACGACCTACCGAAAATTAAAGGTCACCTTTTGCTTGAGGGTCTTAAGCCTTTTGCGCCCCCAACTTCCATTGATCTAATTAAGACCGTAAAGGGTCTTGGGTTTGTCATGAATCGATTGGCCTACATCGCTCCGCTTTTAAATATTGGAAATAAAATGAAGCATGAGGGTTTTACACTTTGGCGGTCTGTTCTTGATGGTGACGTTGCTGCTCAAGCTCGAATGCGAAAATATTGTATTCAAGACGTCAAAGTTACTTTAGCCCTGTATAATAAGATTAAACCGTATATTCTGAATCACCCACATTTAGGAGACAACAAAAGCGATTGCGGGGTTTGTGGGTCTAATCACCTTCAATCTCGGGGTTATCGTCGAACTAAATATTTTAAAACTCAGCGCTTTCAGTGTCAAGATTGCGGTGGGTGGCAGACTGGAGCGAGGACTAAAATTGCTTGATCAAGAAACCGTTGATGAATTGTTAGCTCAAATTGATGATCGTTTTACAGCGGATGAAATTCTAGAAATTCTTTGTGTTACCACGGATGATGTGTTCGATAAGTTTTATGATCGCATATTAAAAGTTAACTGGTCGGAATTTCTATAATGGGTCCTTGTGCTAAACAAACCGTAAAATGCACGTTGGTTACAGCAGATGGTGGACATATTGTTGGAACCAACGCTTGCATGAATCCTCAACTAATTTGCCCGCGAGAACCCGGCGAGGGTTACGCTAAATGCCATTCGGTGTGTGCTCAACTTGGTCACGCTGAAGAGCAGGCTCTGAATTTGGCGGGGTCAAAAGCTTTTGGTGCTCACGCTTATGTTGAAGGACATGTTTGGGCGTGTAAATCCTGTCAAATTAAACTGTTTGAACGTGGAGTATCGGCATTGACAATAGGAGCACCACCTGCTAATTTCCGACTATAAAACCCGCAAAGCTACGCCCATATTTTCTGGTGTCTTGCAATATTTTCCGCTAGCAATTGCAGCGGTCGCTCGTCTTTCACAAATTGGTAATGATAAACATAACCCAGGCGAACCTCTTCATTGGGCTCGTGACAAATCTACTGATCACGGTGATTGTATCGTTCGACATCAATTAGATTTTGATCAGATCGATTCTGACACCGGAGAATATCACGCGGTTGCAGTGGCTTGGCGAGCACTAGCTCAACTTCAGCTGTTGGAAGAAAAGAAATATGATAACAATAGTTGATCCGCCGTCCGGTTGGCGCTACGGATTTCCAGCGCCGTTGACAAATGATTATAGAGGCCAACTTAGATTGGCCGGCTATCCGGAAAAAGACATAGAATTTGCACTAGCTCATAGTAGATACTGGGGATATGAAGATGACCAAGGGGATGAACAGTCTAGACCCCAAGGACAGACGTCGTCAACGTAGACGAAACCACATTGTTAAAGACCTTAAAACCGATAAATACAGACAACAAATCGTTCCAAATAAGAGACGAAAAAAAGAATACTATATTGAAGAAGGGGACGAAGATTAGTAGTCACAGTATGACAGATTTTCAGAAATTTATTGCTTACAGTCGATACAGCCGTTGGCTTGAGGACGAGAAGCGTCGAGAAAACTGGCCCGAAGTGGTTAGTCGATATGTCCATTGGATGACAATGCACATCCGTGACAAGCATGGTTTTGATATTGTTAGCAATGGCGATGCCGTTCAGATGTATAAAGCAATTCATGATCTTGAAGTTATGCCATCTATGCGGTGCTTGATGACTGCTGGGCCGGCATTGTCTCGTACTCATGTTGCGGGTTATAATTGTGCTTATCTAACTGTCGATAATCTCCGAGCTTTTGATGAAGCAATGTTTATTCTTTTGTGCGGCACTGGTGTTGGGTTTAGCGTCGAACGTAAATACACTGACCAACTGCCTGTTGTCGGTAACCTAATCGAAGGAAAAGATCTTGAAATTGTCGTGGCTGATTCAAAAGAAGGGTGGGCCTCCGCTGTGCGGCGTGCTATCCATTACTTTTATGAAGGTTACAACGTCAAGTTTAACGTCGCTGGAGTTCGCCCTGCTGGCGCTCGCCTCAAAACGTTTGGTGGACGTGCGTCAGGACCGCTTCCCCTACTCGATTTGGTTGATTTTATCGGTCGAACGATCAAAAACGCAAGAGGACGCCGCCTAACATCTCTTGAATGCCATGACATTATGTGCAAGATTGCAGATGTTGTTGTAGTTGGTGGGGTTCGTCGATCAGCTATGATTAGTTTGTCTGATCTAGAAGACAACAAAATGAGAGATGCCAAACATGGCGAATGGTGGGTTGACAATGGACAACGAGGACTATCAAATAACAGTGCTGTTTACTTGGGACGCCCAGCCGTTGGGGAGTTTCTACGAGAGTGGCTCTCACTCTATGACAGCAAAAGTGGAGAGCGAGGATTATTTAACCGTGAAGCGTCTATGCTCCAAGCTGGACGAAATGGACGACGCGACACTTCTTACGAGTTTGGTACAAATCCCTGTTCTGAGATTATTCTTAGACCAAATCAATTCTGTAATCTTTCTGAAGTCGTCGTACGAGCTGGAGATACTCTTCAGGATTTGGAACGAAAAGTCCGCATCGCCTCAATCCTTGGAACTTTCCAATCCACGCTTACTGACTTTAAATATCTTCGCCCAATATGGAAGCGAAACACTCAAGACGAACGTCTACTGGGGGTCAGCCTCACCGGAATCCTCGACCATGCTGAACTCGCCTATCGACCAGACTGGCTAGAGCATCTTAAAAATGTTGCTGTTAATACAAATAAAGAATACGCAGATCTGCTAGGGATACAACCCTCTGTCGCTGTCACTTGTGTTAAACCGTCCGGTACTGTCAGTCAGCTGGTGGATAGTGCTAGTGGTCTTCATCCTCGGCATAGCAGTTACTATATTAGAACTGTACGAGGCGACAAGAAAGATCCGATTACCCAGTTTATGATCGATCAAGGTATCCCTAATGAACCAGACGTCACCAAACCAAACGACACAGTTGTATTCAGTTTTCCACAGAAAGCGCCAGAAGGTGCAGTCACCCGAGACGATATTACCGCCCTTGAACACCTCGACCTCTGGAAAACAAACCAACAGTATTGGTGCGAACATAAACCGTCAATTACTATATCGGTGCGAGAAAACGAATGGTTTGACGTCGGAGCTTGGGTCTATCGGAACTTTAACTCCACATCCGGAGTAAGCTTTCTACCACATTCTGAACATACTTATCGTCAAGCACCTTATCAAGAAATAAGCGACAGCGAGTATGAAGAATGGCTAGAACGTATGCCGACTTTTATTGATTGGTCAAAACTAGCCGAGTATGAAAAAGAAGATATGACAACCGGAAGTCAAGAATATGCATGTGCATCGGGATTTTGTGAGATTGTCTAGTACAGGTGCAGAAACACCCCTGGGGCGATCAGCTTCCAGTACGTACAAGGGCTAGACAAGGGAAAGGCCACTAAGGGGAAATCCTTAGTGGCCTTTTTTTAATAACGCTTGTTAGTTCCGCCCTTACCCATTGGTTCGGTATTTCGCGGATTAACGCCAGCGACGCCTACGGTCCGAGGTCGATTTGGAGTAAATTGTTTAGGATTCGGACCACCAAAAGACCACTGATTACCTTGGTCAATCGGATTTGGCGATTGATATGGACCACCTCCTTCCTGGGCACCACTGGTGCGTTGCGGCCCCGCAAAAACTGTCGGCTTAGCTGCCGGCAACGTTTTCGGCGTGGGCAGCCGTTTTGGTTGCATCATTTTCAAGGTTGGTCATCCTTTTCTGTTTGTAGTTGTTGTAAAGCCCATTCGTGAGCAGCTTGAAGTCTTGCAGTATTAACCGCACAGATTTCAGCGTCTGACCCACTAATCGTTATTTGGACAGGAAGGTAGGCGTCTGCACCGGGTCCGTCAACGCTTTGGGGGGTTGAAAGTTGATTATCACCGGCTGAGCTGGAACCACTTTTATTGGCGCTGTAGCGCATGAGACTAGCATTATATTTAACAAGCAAAGCGTTATAATTTGTATCGGCTTCATGTTTAGCTGCCTTACTCTCGGTTTGAAGTTGTTGTTTAATGTTTTGTTCTGTTTGATTTGCAGCAGCTTGAGCTGCAATAAATTTATTATTGTCTGCTTTATGCGCAGCAACCTCTTTTACATAATTAGAATGCTCGTGGTAGATGGCGTATCCGCCGCCCACTTGAAGCAAGACCAAAAATGCAATTAGCCAAATTTTCCAGTTTTTAATGATATTTTGAACAAGCGATTGCACTATTGGCCAAACACTCTCAAAAACACTACCAATATTAAACGCTGAAATAAATTTACTTAGAAACGGAATTAGAAACGCTAACATCAGTCAGCCCTTTCATGCAAATATTGTATTCTTCTTTTCGTCTGTTAAAAAGACCAACAGAATATTTCTTACCAACATAAGAATATTTAAGCAAATCTGTACAACCAGCTTTGTAGTTTCCCGCGTTAAAATTTCGAGCAACCGAGCTTTTATCATAAGTTCCTACACCAACATTATAACTAAAGCTGATTGCAGCGGCTAATATGTATGGATGATTAATTAGGTCGGGGGAATATCTTAAAACACCGTTAGCCGCTTTAGTGGCGTCTTCTTCAGCTATAGCATAACACTGGTCAGTTGTATAATACGTATTAACTCTAACATCTGGACCAGTATGACCATAACATATGGATAAGACACCCCCAATATCCGGGTAAGTCTTGTGTTTTAGCCCTTCAAACTTTTGTATTTGAGGGACAGCCAAAGCCAAAGCAGCTGCAAGGGCGCTACCAGCAATAAGTTTTGATTTTTGGTCGGCCATTATAGGTGCGGCTTATTAAAATAACCAGTAATTAATGTAATTAGACCAATAACCCCAGAACCCACAATAAGTGAAATCAAGCCAAGAGCCCCTGCACTCTTGTGTTTAAGTTCAAGGAGTTCGTCTAGTTTTACATTAATCTCTTTTACATCGATCTCATATTGATTAAGTCGTGTTTCAAGAATTGCAATACGTTCTCCAAGAGGTAGCCTTTCATTATTGTCCAAAAAGTTTCTCCTTCGCGGCTTTTTTCGCGGCACTTTGTATAGCGCGAACAGTAATAATTTTATCTTGATCAGACATTTGTTGCCACTGAGGGGTACTCATTACTTGGCTAACTTGGTTTACAATGTTTGTTCCGGCTTCATGTTGATAGTTTTCAAATTGTTCGGTCGTCAACCTAGTTCCGTTAATTGTATGAGCAACCGGAGTAATAATTGCACTTGGCACCAGCTTAGCAAGACGTTCAAGCTCTTGTTTGGCAGGGTCAGTTGTTTCTTGTTGTCCATTACCCTCAAGACCCGGTATTACCGTATGAACACCGGTTGCGCTGGCTCCTGTAGGCATTGGATCACCATAAACTGAATATTTAAGCGGCAATGTTTGGCTCAAACCAGGTATAGCTGATTTAACACTGTTAGCCATTTGAGCGGTGATATTACCAGGCTCATCTGGGGTTGTGTCTCGTTGATTCGGGTCAAACATTGTACGGTTAAGTTGGTTAATACCGTTCGGAACAAAAGTTTTGGCTTCATTGCCGACAAATTGAGACAGTTGTTGTCCAGCACCCTCGCCCCTAGCATCAACAGCAGCCAATGCTGGAGCGACATCGTGAATCCAAGACGACTCCTCAAAATCATGCAATACTGAACCGAGAGCTAATTTAAGACCAACCCCAACATTATTTATCCAGCTTGGTCCGTAATTCTTGGATATACCTTCTTCATACGCTTTACGCATGTCTTTAATCATTTGAGCGGTTGAATTGTGCATATCAAACGGGTTAAGAGACATGTTAAGAGTGCCGCCAGTATTATAGCGGCCATTTTCATGAACTGCATCAGCAGCCCAACCACCAGCTTGTAACTCTTTTCTTTTGTCGGCATTATCCGGACCTTCGCCGGTAAGCAAATCTTTGGTTTCAGCCGCAGCACCCCACATCAGACCAAGCTTAATAGTACCATAAGCCATGCGAGCAATTGCAGTATGAGCATCGGGGCCGCCAGCAGCAAGTGTTTTCCAAGTGTCAGGATTTAACAACGGAAGAGGTGAGCGCTCGATAGTCCGAGTTAACAAACTATTAGAAGCCACGCGCAAAAATGGTGCAAGGTTTTGAGCGGTAAAAGCACCAATTCTTTCTGGCACGGTCATATTAGGATGATAACCGCGAGCTTTGTCGAGCCACCCAGTGAGCTGATTTGTATTAAGCAACAGCGATTTTTCACCGGCAGCTTGAGCGACAGTAAGCATTTTGGGTGTCGGATTATGAGCGTAACTAGCACCCAAAGTTGCTACGTCGTCTGGTGTATACGGTTTACCAGAATTCTTGAGATCTTGGGCAGCTTGTCTATAACCAAGACCGTAAAGCTCTTGAGCGACTGCATGAGACCTAAAGAAAGTATCTTGGGCTGTAATTAAATCTGTTGGTTTAGACAACAAACCAATACGAGGATTACCAGATGCTCCATAAGAATCTTTAGCCGCAGTTACAAGTGTTCGACCATTAGGAAGTACAACCGAGCCTTCGCCGGTTTGAGCAGCATGTAGGGTTTTAACATAAACTTCATGACTAAAGACAGAACGCATCGCACCCCAAATTCGTCCGACAGCTTCTTCAGCAGGAACGCCCGGTCTTATTTTTTGACCAGTAAGCGATTCGATAGTGTTGTAAAGCTTACCAATTGGATAAGCCAAAGCATGATCAATGACGTTTTGTCCAATTCCGGTCATCATGTCTAGCGGAGCTTTAACGTGAGTACTCAAAGCTGACAGCATGGCATTAAAATGAAATGAACTTAAATATTGTTCCCAATAGGGTTTGTCTACACCGGCAATTTTAATTCGTGCACCAGCTTTATTGCCGCTGTTCATTAGGTCTTTAATGCTTTGAGCAAATTGCATAAACTTAACTGGGTCATCAGCCAACGATGCAAGACCAGAACCCTGAGCCCTAAGGCGTTCAGCAACTTCATCCATTGTAGCGTTTGAATAAGAACGCGCAACCTTAGAAACGTTAAGTGCTCGTGCAATGTCAGCCCGAGTTCCTTTAACACGAGCATTCAGGTAATGAGAATCAGCAAGCGTACTGATGTAAGCCATTTGATCCGCCATTGTCCAATCTTTAGTACCGAGTCGATTGTTTAGTTCACTTAATTTCATATCAGCCATATTAGCAGCTGCTTGCATACGAGCAAGTTTAACCGACAAACCTTCGGTAGATCCTAGGTCTTTTATTTGACTGGGTTTAAATCCAGCACTCAAAGCTGCTCTACGAACTTCATCCCATGTTTGAGTTGTAGGCGTATAATGCTCATCAAGTGAATGATATATGCGTTCAAGATCATCAGATACGTAATCTTTAGACGCGGCCAACTGACTGCGGTTCATAAAGTTTAAAGTACCGTCAGCACGAGCTTCAGCTTCTGTACGATATTGAGGTGTAACGGTTTGTTGCTTCATAGATGCCGGAAATTGAGTTCTTGCAAGTTCAAGAACATTTCGACGGTAATCCGGGTCAGACCAAAAACGCGGGTTTGCTTTTAGCCGTTCCAACTCATCAATTTTTTCTGGGTCTGTTAATTCTCGACCAAGCGCATCCTTGCGCATAAAACTAATCGGATTGTCGGCACGATCTTGAACCGACATTCCCGCACGAGCTTCGGTAGCACGAGCCTCTTGTTCTATCGGACTGCGTTCATAATCTAAATAAGACGCATGTTGATTTCCGTCTTCTGGTCCAATTTGCCCTTCAATATGTTGAATAGCATGTTGAGTTTCATGAAGGATTGTAGAACGCGGATCTGGGTCATGTGTGTTGAGATACATGCGGTTAGTTTTAGGACTATAAGCACCCGACAAGCCGCTACCCGACATATCCGTATGAACAGTTTTTACGTCTCGTAGTTGAGGATATTGTTCATACAGATCCGGGTGAGACATAGTTTGTCCGAGTGTACCCATACGAGGTCCGGATATGTCAGCACCTTGGTCGCTTATTTCATTACGAACATTACCATCAGATCCAGTAAAAGCTGTCGGATGATTAGGGTCAAATCCGGTTGCTTTTTGTCCAATAAACATGTTCTTGTTAACAGAATTTGTATTAAACCCATTAGCCCGAACGTCTCGGCCTTTGCCGTTGATAACAGCATCGTGAGCCATAGCCAAAATGTTACGAACTTCAGCGTCACTATAAGACAAATTCAAACCCATTTTACGCCCAAACCGACGCAAAGTACTGGTTATAGCATCCGACAAAACTGGTTTCATGGTGCCAGATTGGGACATCTCAGCAAGCACTTCTTCGGCTGCTCTGGTCCGGTCTCCACCATAAGCACCTGGATTAGCTTTTTGCCAAGCAGTTACATCTCGACCAAATTGACCAACATTACGGTCGGTTAAAGTTCGAAGCGTAGAATCCAGGTTATTACCAAATGTTTGTTGAAGACCATAATGCCCAAGAGCTTCATGATACACAACAGCATTCAAAGTTTCAGGGCTATCAATTTTATTGGCAAAAATACGAACTTTATTATCTGGTGCAACAAAACCCAATACGCCCGGATCATCTGCATGTTGATCAAGAGCGTGAGCAAGCATATGAGGATCTTGAATATCACCAATATGGTTGATGACCTCAAAATCGGGAGAATTTTTCCAACCTGCTGTAAGGTTGGTTATATGGTCTTGAACAGCTTGACGTTGATCAACCTCACCAAGCGGTGGAGGAACCGGAGGAGCTACTTCAGGATTATCTCGGTTTTTAACAAATTCGTGAATATCGGCGTGCTTGGGTGGGGTAATATTTGTACCCTGATAAGCATTAAATATGTCTTGTTCATTACCGGTATGCCAAGCATCATTAATTTGTTTAGCTACCTCTGGTGTCGGTTGACCGCCGGTAAGAGGTGTCGTGCGGCCCATTGGGGTAGGATTGGGAGTTGTGTCCACCCCGCGATTAGCAAATAAACTAGTAACAAAATCACTAACAACAGGATGAGCGGCTCCAAAAGCCCCAGCAAAAGCAGCAGATTCAAGATTACGTTTAACATCATATTGTTTCGCCATGCCGGTCGCAATATCGGCCAATTGATAAACGTCATCAAGTCCGCTCCCAATAGCAGCATGAGTAGCCGCATTACCGGCAATACGGGCTGCAAGTGTTCCTGTGGTTTTAAGACCCAAAGCTTTAGCAACACCTTCACCCGGATTAATCAACCAAGTAGGATCAGCTGAACCTAAAACAGATCCAACAAAATTACCAACCTGATGACCGGGATAGGGGTTATCTTTTACTTGTTGTTGTGCGTCATTTCGAGCCGAAGTTTCAGCTTGATTATAAATCTGATGAAGACGGTCTTTATAGAACTGATCAGATTGACCAGGATAAGCCTGTTTAATTTTAGACAAAGCGCCATAAGCATCAATGCCCATATCGTTTAGACCTTCACCAGCTCGGGCAACAAGACCACCAAAACCATTCATGGCGGCAGCCGTATACGCCCCGCTAACGCCCTTAATAAAAGGTGTATTGGCGAGGTTCATGACACCTTGTTCAACCATATTAGGTCGAGCTGTTGGTGTTGTTACTGGAGGTGTACCTAGTCCAGCATAAGGGTCCTGTGTGGGACTATTGGTAGCACCCGGGGGTGTACCTAGTCCAGCATACGGATCTGGGGGCATTAACGCACCAACCACCTTCCATCAGAAGTCAAGAAATGAGTACCTTTAGGTAATGTACGAGCTTGTTCGGGGGTAACAGGTTTACCAGCATTAGCAACCGGATTATTATTTCCAACCATTGTAATTGGAACAGCAGGTTTACCACCACCAATTGTTAGACCACCTGGAATATTACCCGATCCGGTTTTAGGCGGTGCTGTGTAGTGGTTAAAATACATCTGTTCCGCTGGTGTTAGTTGTTGTCCTTGGTTTTGTTTATCAATAAGGCCAGACAAATAACCAGTTTCAGACGGTTGAATACCACGAAGGTGGGCATTAGCCATAATAGACGCAGAACCTAGACGAGCCCGAGCATTGGTATTTGTGTCTTGAACAGATACCTTCCTTTGGGCTTCTTTGTCTTCAGATATGGTTTGCTGATTAGCTGTCATCCCAAAAGATGGATCCAACATACCCGGTTTCCCCTGATCAGGTGAAGGAAGACCGTAGGCCGAAGTCGCCTCGGCATTGGGGTCTACAGCTTGAGCCCTCTGAGACCAAAGACCGTAAAGTTGATTATATTTATTCGGATCAGTTATGCCGCGAACAGAACCTATTGCAGTCGGGGCTTGACGAGCAAAATTGTTTTGACTTTGTTCGTTAATTCGTGATTGTTGATATTGAAAATTTTGATTTTGAATTTGTTTACGAAGATCAACTTGATTGGCTTGGTCGATTAATTTTTGTGCCATATCAGCAGCCCCAGGAACGCCGGTAGCAGCCACACGAGCAGCAGCCGCTCTGGGATCAATTTCAGCACCAACAGATGCTTGCGCCAGTTTCATTTGATCCATACGCGGAACGTATTCAGGCGCTCTTCCTGACCCAACAAGAAAAGCATCACCAAGGTGGCCAAGAATAGTTCCAAGAGTTCCGTGAATGGAACGAGGAGCTTGATTAGCTTGATCTTGGGGATATTGATTAATAACCCCTTGCGCTTGGGTCAGTTCAGGGTTATTGTTTAAATTAGTTGTGCGAGGTTTAGCCGTAACAGTAAGCGGCGGGGCTTGGGTAGTAGGCGCACCACTTAGCACTGATAGGTCGCTTCCACCCAACCCTTGCGGTGCATATGTAGACGCTGGTTGAGTTTGATCAGTGGTCGTAGGTGTTTGATTTTGTTGACTCAATGATTGAGACAACATAGCCAACAAACCCGGATTTTGCATAGCTTGAGAAATAGCCATTAATTAAATTCCCAAAACCTGGCCAGCACCACCCAAAGCAGACCCAATAAATGCACCAAGACCACCATTATTCGAATTCCCGCTACCGGAACTTTGACTGACATTACCGGTCGAGCCAATAATTGAACCGGCTTGATTTCCAGAATTAACCAAATTTTGAAGCGGATTTAGATAGTTTTGATATTGCGTGTTGGCGTATTGTTGACCATAGGTGTCAAGGGCTTTGGCGGTCGCACCCGAATCAAGAAGACCAGCAGCTGCATTGTTTTGAGTAATTGCCTGAGAACCTTGATTAAGACCAAATTGATATCCGGTCGATCCTTGCCAATTTTGAAATGCTTGATTTTGAGCCGCAGTTCCTTGACCACCAAGAAGACTGGCAAGTGTATTACTTGCAGTCGTGGCATTATTAACTTGACCACCAAGAGCAGACGTGAGATATGGATTACTCACATTTGAAGAGGTGCTTTGACTTTTTTGGTTGCTACCTCCGAAAATTGTACTCATATGTGAGTGTTCCTTATTGTAAATAATTCAAATGGTTCTTTATTTATTATGATGACACCTTGAGATTTAAGGCCAATTTGTCGATTAAACCAACGTGCTTTTAAATTTGTCAATGGCGTTAATCCAGTAAGAATCTTAATATCATAGCACAAATTAAAGATTTCGTCAAGGAAATTCTTACCAGCTTCTATAGCTTTTTTACCGCGAGATTTAAAATAATAATGACCTTGCCAAGTTCCTTGTTTTTCAAATAAAGCAAGATCACCATTTTCATTTACAAGAACTATATTAGTTGGCTGGTTTATCCAATTATTTAAATCAATTAAATGATTGTCGCCAAGAAATAATTTAACAGCGGGTTCAATTAGTTCACAATTATAAGTTCTCATATGCCACCAGGAAGATTAGAACCCCAGTGTATAAAATTAGCTTGAATTGGTTGACTATAGCCGTTTGCATAAAACCCAATTAAAGTTGGTGTACTTAACCAAGCTGAACGACTAGCCGAATAAGTTGTAAATGAGGTAAGACCATCGTAACTTAACATAAAATTAAAATTAGTACCGTCATCATGAATACCCAGCAATGGTGGTAAAACAATACTTTGAGGAAGATTATCCACAAAACTATTTCTAGAGGTTATTGAATTATAAAGTTCGTAAGCCATTTCACCGGCTCCAGAACCACCACCAGCAAAATAAGTCCAACTAACTAATTTTCCGGTTCCGTCTCCAATAAACATACCCGTATTACAGTACTGAATATTTGGAGACCCGCTAAACGATAAACGCATCCATTTAGTATAAGGTGCAGTCGGCACAGCTTGAGACCATGCATTAGCATTGAAATTACCACTATTTGAAATAGCAGTAAGTTGGACGCCATTAGTTAATTGAGTACTGGTGCTGCCTGTTGGATTGTTTAATTGTGTAAAATTAGACAAAAGCGGAGGTGTATAAGTAGGTCCCCCACCGCCACCTCCACCAGATTGAGCGACCCAAGTAGGAGCAGCCCCTGAGCCATTAGTTTGAAGAACATAGTTAGGTGTGCCAGGCGCTAAAACCTGCCACCCACTAGGGCCCCTATAAAGAATATCTCCTTCGGTGGCCCCCAAACTGTCAAGCACACTTGACAAACTTTCAAAAATAAGACCGTTAGCCGCCGAATTTACTTGAACAAGTGTATTAGATTTACCGGTATAAGTTGTAGGAGCATCCGATAATTCAATAAAAGAATACGGTCCAACCTCAATCCAAGCATTATTTGAAGCCACATAAAAAGAAGGTGGCATTGATGCTGTATTAATATAACTGTTCCCATCAGCCGGGGCGGTAATACTAGGTGGTCCGCTACCAAGAGTAACAGTTGTAATTAGGTTATTATTATTTCTCTGAGAATTCCATCGCCGTTGAAATTCGTTTGTTGGTCGTCCATTACTATCAGTAATAGCAATACGCCAATCAAGAGGTCCGGTATCTACAACGTCTGTCACCGTCTTTGTTGTCCTTCTTGATCTTGTCCGCTATCAGCTCCGGTTCCAATTGTTAGAACCACATCGGCTCCATCCAACCGAACAGGTCCGGCATAATCGGTAATTCTAAATATACGACCAGGAGCCGAAAACGATCCAAGGGCGTTCCAAATAAGAAGCTGAGTACTCGAATCTGTTAAAGGAATATCAAATTCTTGAGACCAAGTAACCCCATTGTCGTCACTAAAAGCAAGACTAACTGGCATATCAACGCTGTTATCGTCTCCAACACTAGCCGTCAAACTAAAATTAGCAACCCCAACAACTGAACGACCACGAGTAGCAATTCCGCCCGTAACAATACGTTGAATTTCTCGCCAACCCGAATCTAGGGGCTGAGTGGGGTCAAGTTCCATAAGGTAGGTATAAAGACTATCACCGCCCATAACTCGAATTCCCCACATAACGCCGTGAGTAAAGTTTAGACCATCAAACCCCTGTGTTTGAAGTTGACACCATTCTTTTGTGGTTGTGTCATAGGCCCAATCTCCTTCTGGTCCAAGCGGAAGAACGTAAAAACGATGACCATCCATTACAAATGTCCAAGCAGCTTGACGGCTAATAGACGGTTGACCTGTGTAATAGGCTATCATTACGGCTTGGTCGGTTACCCGGGTTGTCACGTTATAAGCTCCCGCTGAAGACGCTAAAAGAAGCGCTTCGTTGCTGTTTCGTGTATTTTGAGCTGCTGGTGGGCCGTAAGTTGTTAAATAGACAAATTGACTTAAACCAACGCCTGGGTTGCTTTGTCCCGCTAAAAGTGTACTGGTTTGTGATACTTCGGTATTTGCTGATGCAGTCATTCATTAAGCAGTCCGATTAACTTGAACTTGTCCGTTTACAATTGTAGTTGGACTAACAGGTCCAGACGAATCGGGATCGGTTTCCATAATCAAATTATAATATGTCGGACTTGTTGTAAGATTAAATGTACTAGATGTTGCAGTTCCACCGAGGGCACCAATAAAAGAAGTTGTAAAACTTGCAGTACCAGCATCAGTTTTAAATGCTCGAACAACCGACTGAACAGCACTAATAATTGTTGTATTATTCGGAGGCCTCTGAAGTTTAAAATTAGTGGGCCCAGGAATATTAGAACCACCAGTCAGTGTGCTAGTTGTCCAAACAGCAGCTGTTCCGGTTGATGTAGAAGCAATTGAATTCCCACCGCTTCCGGCAATATTTGCGGTTACCATAAATTGACCGGTAGGCAAGAGTGTTGCATTAACATCATAATTAGATGTTGTTCCAGATCCGTATTTTGTACCTGCACCAGAACCAGCGTTAATCGCATTAACAAGATTAGTCAAAGTATTCTCTGCTGTCGTATCTATAAGAACATCAAAAGCCGAACTAATAGCTGTTTTAAAAGTATAAACAGCAGCTGTTGTTCCGTTTTTAGTTCCCACAGTAACAGTATTACCGTTTGCCGGTTGAGTTGTCATTGTAAGAATATTTGTTGCATTAATAAAACTAGCCGAAATAAATGTGTTATCGTCCGGTGTTGATTTATTAACAGTAGAATAAGACCCTAAACTACTACCGTCTGAAGGAATAAAAGAAATTGCATTATTTTGTGGTTGAACATTTTGACCAAACCCGGATTCATCAACAACTGCACTGTCGTAACCCATAAGCAAAACTACATCAGACCAGTAAGGGTCTCCAGAGCCCCTAGGAAAGGCAGCAGAAGGCGGCGTAAAGGTGGTTGTATATCGACCAACACCATTAGTAAATCGGGTCTCATCAAGCCTAGCGGCCATATAGGTGTTAGGCAAATAATTATATCCGCTACCCGAATACTCTTGCCCAATTGCTAGGTATTCAGACCCACCACTATAATAAGTTCTGCTGTCGGTAATTGGAAGACCTAGTTGAACCCCATTAACAAACAAAAGCAGTTCGCCGGCTGAACGACACAAAGCCAAATGATACCAAACATTGGTTTGTGGTGTCCACGGATAAAGCAACATTGTTTGTTGCGATCCAGTAGATCCTGTGGTTGATGTATCAAATTGAATACAACCACCATTATAGCTTGACCCACCAAGAATTAACCGGTAAGATTCAGCATTGTTGATCGAATTCCAACGACTAAAAATTGAGCTATAGCCGGTTGGAGTTGGCAAAGCATCCCACCTAATCATAGTTTCAAGTGTAAAATCATTATGGCCAATATCCAACGACGTAGCAGGATAAACTTGAATACTGGCTCCACTATTTTGAATAATTGAATTAGATGCTTCTAAATAAGCACCCCGAAAAATACCCGGGCCAAACTCTTGATAATAGCTGGGGGTCCACCCGTTTGTTGTCGTATTGGCATCAGGGAAAAGAGTCGCAACTCGACGGTCACCCAACCAAGAGTTGTTTATTGTTCCAGAACCGTTTCGGACAAATAGATCATCCAGGTAGCAATAAATACCTGCATTATTTACCGGTGCATAAAGAAGTTGAATAATTCCTATAGAAAACCCAGTAAGAGCGCTATTAGTTACTGTTAAAATTGGAGTATTCGACCCGGTTGAATCATCAATACGAAGCGTAAACACACCTGTACTTGTATTGAGGTTCATTTCAAAGAAATGCCAATTTTGAGTAACAACGGCCGGACCAGAAGTGCTACCAAGAAGGGTTCCATTACCTAAATATAAATCCATGACTCCGGTAGCTGTTGGAACAATATAACATTCGACTGTACCACTTGAATTACAAAAAGCGATAGGCGCGGCGGATCCACCAGCAAGAGTTTGAGTCGCCCAACCGAAAGACACAAACAAATTAGTTTGAACCGACGGCAACACTCGGGTCAATTGATTGCCAGAAATTCCCGACCCAAGAAGACAATAATTACCGGTTCTTGCCGGACCCCAAGAAGGTACACCACAAGTTACACTACCAAGGTTGCTATACGGCCCGTCAAGCATTTGAGCTTGAGATTGAAGTCCTGTTCCATAATGATCGAAACCATCCATAAAAAGAGTGGTCATGGTGTTAATCCTGCTTCTCGTCTAAGTTGATATCGAACTCGTTCTTCAATACCGTTGTTTGAAATTCTATTAACGCCAAACCCAGCATCTGTATTATCGCCGTAAGCATAACCTATATTATAAACACGACCATCATCGCCAACGAGAATTATTCCATCGTCTACAACAACAGCCGTTCCTTCAATAACACCACGGGCGTAAACACGACCTTCAATTGGTGCAAAAGGAGCTTGAGAATTACCAGTGGCATACCAATTTTCTGTCGATTTTTCACCCATAATAAGAACTTGGTCGCCGACAGCACGCATAGAAATTATGTCATCTGGTGAACTTTCTTTAGATGCAAAATTTAAAGCATTAATTGTTGTATCACCCGGATTAACCCAATAAAATTGCTGACTGTTGCTGATTGCAACAAGAAGATAAGAGCTGACTTGCGTAATAGAAATTGGTGTTAAACCGCCAGGAATTGTACAACCAATCAAAGCGTCAATTCCACCATTTTGAAGTGTACTGTTTGACGCAGTAAGATGTGTACCGCCTGTCACAACTAGACTAATTGAATTACCAGATGTTCCGGCTAAAAGTGCTGTTAGAGTTACAACAGTTGCTGGATTATTGCCATCACCTTTAGCGCTTACAAGAGTATTAGCGCCGGCAATAGTTGATGAATAATCTGTACCGGGGGTACCACTGTCGTTAATTGCAAGAACCAATTGATTCATTGGATCCAAAATAGCACCAACAGATGTTGTAGGATTAACAACAAATGGGTGAGCACTGGTTCCAGCGTCTAAACTACTAAATGTTGTACCCCAGGTATAATAAACACCACCAACTTGAAATGTATCAGTGCCATTAACAATGGTGCCAGTTTTAGTTAAAGTTCCAGATGCACTGGTTGTTCCGCTATAATATTGAAGAACAGTGCCATCAGAAATCCAAAGTTGTTCATAACCAGCGCCTTTTTGCCACCCAACCTCTGGATAGCCGGTTCCGCTGATAACCCCTTGAATTTGGGTTACCGTCATATTTGTGTCTATACGATAAAGATTAGACCCACATACAACAAAAAGCGCATCATTAAATAGACCGTTAAGCACATAAAGACCGCGAATAGCACCAAGGCCGCTAAAAGTTCCTTGATTTAAAGATAGTATTTCAGTTGTACCAGGCCGAGCAATTACAGATGTGCCCTCACGAAGATTAGCTGGATTAGGTTCAAGCCAACGATTAAGAAGTTGTACAGCAGGGGTTCCGCCATACAACCTTTCATAAGCGCTTCTACCGAGGGGAACTGAGGTCATTTAAAACTTTCTGAAGATGCGCTGTACCCCATTTAGGGTCGACAAAAACCCCCCTGGAAAGTAACTCGTTAATAATGCCTTGTTTATTATGGACTATTTGCGGTTTCTTTTTAAACTGAATCGCTTGTTTTTTAACCCAACCTTTAGGAACCTCTTCAGGTTTAAAAAACAATTTAGCCTCACCGGTTGCAATATTATATCTCAGATCGGGCCAAGGAGCTTTTTTTGTTTCTCGTTTTTCTTTAGCTCGACTAAACATTAATAAGGAAATCCTGAATTAAACATTTCATCTGGATCACCATAGCTTGGACCATAAGCTGCATAACCCCAAAAACGATTCCAGTGTGTAAGATACAGAAGACCGTTTTCAGACTTAGCTTGGGTTGTCGATTGGCTATACCGAGCTGTAAATTTAGTCATATAAGATTTAAGGGCTTCAGCCGACGAAGGGTGAATAACTTGCCCATATCGTGGGTTAAGACGCATAGCCAACATAATTATAAACATGTCATCAAATTCAGGCGGCCACGGCATGTTACCGTCTTGTTCAATTGGACTAACAACAACCCAATTGCCAAGATCTTCCCTGTACATCCATTCACGCACTTCACCATCGGTGTCATACGTCATTTCAGGTTCACCTTCAATATTACGACCATTACCATAAATGGTAAAATTATTAGTCGCAAAATTGTTGGCAACGTCGACTACACCCATTCTTGCACCATCGTGAGGCTTGGGATGGAGATTAATAAACCCCTCACCGGTCAAATTACACATAACTCGTGTATTTGTCTGAATAAACAAATTAGCCGGAAGACTATTAGACCACCAAGGATAACCCTTAGGTGATACAATATTGTCTTGTCCGATTGGAAAAGGGTTAAGGTTTTCACCCATTTCGTTTCCCAAAACACTTGCACAAATAGTTGTAAGCAAATCAAACGCTTCACTAATTTGATCCGTCGAGGGTATAACACCAAGAGGAATCAAATTAGTTTCACGCAAAGCGCTTGTAATAATATTAAGAACAGGTGTGGTCATTTATTATTCCGGTGTATAGGTGTCGCCAATTTGAAGAGTGTTTGACTGAACAGCAATAAGTTCCGGGGGTGGGGTCCATTGAGAAACCCCATCCCACAGAATAATGTTTACAACAATATTTTCTGAATTTACCAATGCATATGTCATTTATTAACTCATATAAGTTAAGATAACAAGACCACCAGATCCGGCAGCACCGGCAAAACCGCTAGCACCGCCACCACCGCCACCGCCATAATTGTTTGCTGAAGGAGCTACACCAGCGCCGGAGCTACCACCAACACCACCAAGACCATAAATAGAACAACCACCAGCACCACCAGCAGCTGTTCCAGTACCCCCAGAAACGTTACCACCTAGGGTATATGAACGAGCTGCGCCTCCACCAGTTGCGGCAGAAGAAGCACCCCCACCCCCACCGGTTCCACTAAATAGACTACCTATTGACCCAGCGGCACCACCAGTACCGCCAGCAGAACCAGAACCACCAGTACCGCCAGCAGAAGTGGCACCAGCATTGCCTTCAAGACTAACGCTAGCGCCACCAGCACCACCATTGGTCGAAGTTCCTGCCCCGCCGATGCTACCACCGCCAACAACAATAGATGTATTATAACCGGTTATTCCCGTAATCTGCGAAGCACCACCATAACCACCGTTACCATTAATAGCACCAGCAGCACCACCAGCACCAACAGTTATGGTCAAAGTTGAGCCCGGTGTAACGGTAATTCTTTGAAGAACAGTACCGCCACCACCGCCACCACCGCCACCACCGCCAGCAGAGGTGTAACCACCAGAACCACCAGCACCACCACCAACTAGTGTTGCATCAATCCAGTTTACATTATTAGGAACAACAAAAGACCCAGACGAGGTAAATATTTGTTGTTGAGTTTGAGGGGCAGGAGGATTATAAACAGGCATTAGGTCACCTCTGTAATAACGGCATTACCTGTAGCTGTTGCCCAGATACCAGTAATTTGTCCACGATAATTAAACGGAACTTCATAATAAGCACCCACAGTTCCGGTAGGCCCAAGAGCAACAGTATAGGCCGTAGCGCTGGCTGTAGCCCCAAAAGCTACATAAAGAATAGAAGAACTAGCATTAACAATTGTAGCCCCCATTCGAGCCGTATTAGCGGCAAGCAAAGTTGTCGAACTTGCAGACGCTGCAACTTGGGTTAGTGTCGGTGTTGCAGATTGAGCTTCAACAACAAGAAGCGTTGAAGCGGTTGGAACACCTTTATTAACAGCCACAGTAGTAGGTAGATTTGTAGCACTAACCGCGTTAGTTGTGCCCGGGGTTGTTTGGTCAATACCAACTTTACCCATAAGGTTGGTACCAGGCGGCAGGGGCTGTGCCGGGTCTAGACCAACAGTAAGTGGGTCAGGCATCGGAGCACTTGACGCAAGATGTGTAACTACAACATTTCCGGTGCCAGTAATAGCAGTAGATAGTCGAGTTCTAAATTGCGTAGCGCCAGCAATATTAATTTGATAACCTTGCGTTTGGCTAGCACCAAGCGTAACAGTTGTTGAACCACCATAAGCATTAAGTTTACCAGCTTGAGCAGGAATCCAAGCAGCACCGTCATAAGCTTCAAATGTCAACACACCACCAGTAATACCAGCAGCAGTTATAACGGAAATAAGGACCCCATCATAACCCGTTGTTGTAACGGTATTGGCGGTGTTTACGGCAGTTGCAGAGGTCCACGTAACAGCGCTTGGAGCGGTATAGGCGTCTGCTTCATAAACCGGATTAGAAGCGCTAACAGCTGTGCCACCAATATCAAGATTGACAGACCCGATAAGAGCTGAACCCGCAGCAATAGTGACAGAACCAATTGGAACAAGTGCAAGGTTACTCAAACTAGGAGCTGTCGAAAGTTGAGCCCCGGTCGTCAAATCAAGCCAATAAACAGCTTCTACGCCAGCAGAGCCGGTTTGATCAGATGTAACAACTTTAGTAATATAGTCGCCAGTAGAATAGCCAGTACCCGAAGCGGTAGCTACGTAATTAATACTGTTTTGAGAATATGTAGTACCACCACCGCCACCACCGCCAGAAGAAGCGTTAGGGTTAGTCCAAACAGAAACTTTAACGTCGTGGTTAGAGTTGCCTGAAATACGGGCATACAAATTACCAGTATAACCGCCATCAAAATGACAAGAAGCACACTCAATGCGAAAACCAGTATTTGCTGTTACCCCGCCGGTAAGCGTAGACCCACTAACAGTTACATTAGTGGCATTAGTGGCAAGCGGATAAGTATTACCAATGTACCCCTGAGCAGTTGCAGTAACCGTAACAACACTACCAGATACAGTTGCAGTTGCACGAGAGCTAATAAGCGCAGCAAGATTGGCAGCAGTTAGAGCAGCCGTGGTTCCAATTACAACAGTATTTTTAGTGTTGTTTGCAGTTGTAACAAACGTATAAATAACGTCATCAACAGTGACGGTTTGCCCGGCGGTTGGAAGACCAGAAAACGTAATAGTGCCGGTAGCGTTTGTACTAACCAGCGAAGGCGGGCTTGTAGCAACTGTAACAAAAATAGGAACATGAGCCGGAAAATGGTCAATTCTTAGAAAACTGCCGGCAGCAGAACCAATTTGAACCCAACCATCTTGAGGGTGTAGGGTGAAATTAGCCGTATTAACAACAGACATATAAAGCTCCTTTCAGGAGTTTGGAGGAGGACCATCCCTGGCACCCTCCTCCGCCGATTAAATTAATTAGACGTCTGTACCAGAATTACCGTTAATACGGACAATTCGTCTACGATCCACGACGTTAGCAGAAAGAGCCACGTCAAATCGTACTTGGTGTTCGCCGGTATTAAAGACCGAGTTCTGCCACATACGAACAGAAAGCGGAACCTTGGTAAGCGACTTACGGGAACCAATACCGGTAGCAGGCATGATCAAATCAGCCGTGCTGACCACAATGGCATCCTTAGACAGAATAACACGAGGACGAACCGCCGTAGAAGCCGTACCAAAGAAAGTAACCGCAGCCGTAGCACCAGGAATCGAATTAACCGTCGCATTGGCGGTGTTGTTCGAAATGGTGTTAAAATCCGACCCGCTGGGGCTGGCACCTTGAACAATAATAGCCGGAAAAATAGTAACATTGGAAACGGCACCACCGGTAGCCGTATAGTTACCAATTACCCGGAATTGTTGAAGATGCGGAAGCTGAGCTTGAAGACGGTTGTCCCAAGCATAAACGTTAGCAATGGTAAAAACTTCACCATCGTTAATAGTTTCAGTACCAACACCAATAGTTAGATTGACGGTTTGAGTCATGTAAAGACCCGGACCGGCTGCAACGGCAACAGACGAGTAATCAGAATATTGATTAGCCCCGTTCATAGCCGTATAAGTCGGATTACGCGAACCAAGTGTCAAGGTAGGGAGTTGCTGGGTGAACATGGTGGGAATACCATCAATTTCACCCATAAAGCCTTTACGATAAACGCCTTTACCAATATCTGGCAAAGAAGCATTACCCGAAACGGCATTTACGTTTTGGTTTAGAATTGCCGACCCAAGCGCTTGACGGTCATAATAGTTAAGAACTGCGCGAAAATCAGCATCTTCAACGCCTTCTTCCTTTAGTCGAGTATAACCGCTGGCCACGTCGTTGTATTGGGACACAGGGTCACCAGCAGTACCGAGCCAGTTGTTAGACGAGTTGGTTGCAAAACCAAGAATGTAAGCATCAATTTGTTCGGCAAGATTAAGAGCAGCACCCTTAAGAGCTTCCGACTCGCGAGCGGCACCCAAATCGCGAATACGAACAAAGTCCTGCCAGCCCATAGACGAACCAAAAACGTCTTGAACTTTGTATTGTTGTGAACCGAACACAGTGTTTTGAACGTCATTAGCCGTCAAGTTTTGAACGCCGTTAACGGTGTGGGTCACCAGATAGCGGGGCACAACTTGCTCGACCACGGTCAAAGCGTTTCGGTCATTCATTTCGTTGTCAAATTTACGCCAAGACACAAGCTCGGCAGAAGTTAGATTATTTTGAAAGATCGCAGCAAAACTGTTAAGTACAAGTTTAGCTTGATCAACGCCAACATTAGCGCCACCAGTAGTAGACATAAACAAATATTCCTTTTATGAGGGGTGTTATCGGAAAAATTCTCGTGTAAATGCTTCGAGATCATCCGTATCAGGAGCCACCGAAATATAAGCACCATTAGTTCCCCGCGCCCGGACAGCCGGAGGTGTGGGGGCTTTAGTTACTTTAGGTTTGGCAGCAAGTTTTTGAGCAGCAGCATCAGCGAAACGAGCTTCAATCCGACCCAGTGCGATGGTCGCTTTCTTTGCACCACTGTTTATGATATTGATCGCTTCATCTTGGTTGCTAGACAAGTAATAAAGAACTTCGGGTCCGTGATCCATTTCCATAAGGGTGTCGGTCAAATATTGACTATAAGCCGGTTCAAGATTATTAAACCGATTAATCAGTGTTTGACCCTTTTCAATAAGATCTGGATAATTTTGTTTTGCAGTTTCCAGCTTGCTATTCCAACCTGTTTGAAGTTGAATACGCTGTTCTTGCATTTGACGTTCACGCGCTTCTTCTTGAGCCCTTTGATTAACTTGATTACGCTCTGTTTCAAGAGTGTAGCGGGTCAAGTCCCGAATATATTGCGGATCAAACTCACCAAGCGGATATTTTTCGGTGCCATCCGCTGTCTTATCAAGGGGCGTAGGTTCGCCTGTTTGTGCTACCTGAGTAGGTTGAACAGGCTTTTCAAGCGCAGCAATACGAGCTTCAAACTCTCGTTTTTGAGCTTCAAGTCGCGCTTCTGCGTCACGTCTAATTTCTTCACGTTGCCGAATTACTTCATCAATTCTATCCTGAACCGTTTTCTTTTTAGGCGGAGGTTCGACGTATTCCGCTTGAAGTTCGGATTCAGTTTCTTCGGTCTGGTCGTTTACCGTTTCATGAACTTCGTCAACCGTTTCTTGTTCCGTTTCCGCGTTGGTCTCTGCGGGGTCTGCTTGCGTCTGACCAAAGAAGCCAGCAGAAAAAACGTCAAGGTCGTCGTTATTGTCGAATTGAACTTCGGTAGTTACTTCAGTACCACTCATTTAGGTTTTGCGGTCCTTTAACCGGGTGCACGCCGTTTTATTGCGCAATAGTAGAGCTAGCGGGCGTTGCTTGTTGGCTAGCTTTTTGCGAAAGGGCTTTTTCGGCAGTTTCTTGAGTCTGCTGAAATTGTGTGTGATCAATTGCCATTTGAGCATGTTGAGTACCCAAATTAGCATGATCCATCATTTGTTGATGCGCCATTTGACGACGCTGAATATCGTGTTCATCAAGCGCTTGAGACGATTTAAGAAGTTGAGAAATAGCTTGATATTCCATATTATCAGCCATACCACGATCTTGGTTCAGGGCTGCAATACGTTTAGTTTCAGCTTCATAGGATTGAATTTCAAGCTTTTTAAAGTCAATAGTTTTGTCGGCTTTAAGTTGTTGATTTTCAGCTTGTAGCTGTTGAAGAAGTTGTTGCATGTGTTGAACAACTTCTGGGGGAATTGGTGGGGGTCCACCGTTTTCTTGTTGTTGGTCTGGTGTAAGAAATTGAGGCGGAATAGTTTTTTGAAGACGCTCTGCCAGCTGATCGGCACCCGGCCAATCCTGAGCTTTGACCACTAGGTCTCCGGCAATAGACATAAGTTGAGGCCAGACCTGAATAGCATTCATCATCGCATCGGCCGCTTCAACACGACGAGTGGTGTAAGATGCCCCGGTAGATAGGGCAACATCGAACGCACCAGACCCTAAATCAATACTTTTAGGATCCATAGGGTCATTGAGCTTTTGAAATTTAATACTCTCGTCTTTACCAATTAGACGAACAACACGAGTACCATCATAAATAAGAGGAATCAATTGATTGATAACGTCGCCGGCTTCCAGAAGCGCAGCATCGGCGTTGTCGTAATAAGTTTGACTAGCAATGTCACCCTCGTGCTGACGATTCATAATCGCCTTGCCGGAGGTTTCATTTGATTTCATACCAAGACTAGCATCTTGAATCCCGCTGACATCTTTCATGTCTTGGGTGTTCATAGCTACTTCTTGAAAAATAGCAGCTTGAGGTTGAGGCGGCTCAATCCGCTGAATGTTTTGACCGATAATTGCTTCATCATTTACGATCAACAATGGGTCACGAGTAAGGTGAGCCCGACGAAATGCCTCTTGTCTGCCTTCAACCGCACTTTGCGTGGCTAGCCATTGAGCTTTTGGGGCGTACCCAAGTTGCTCAGCTGCGATTGACCTCCAGAAGTTCTTAAGGCGGCTGGGGTCCTTCATAAATCGGACAAGCCCGTAGCGGACTCGGCGGCCAGCGACGTTCACAATACGACCAGACATTCGAATAATCGGGAGCCTGTTCATACGATATTCATAAGGTCCGGCAAGAATTTCTGTACCGGTGCAATAATGCATTTGTGCGTAACGACACCAAACCACACGAGTTTTTACCGGCGTACCGTTCGCGGCAATTACATCGTTCATGTTTGTATCGTCAATTTCATACATCTTGCCATTTTCAAAAAGAGCAAGAGTTTTTTCGCGTTCAATCATTCGCCAGTATTCGGTGACCCGATAAGCTTCTTCGTCCATCCACCCAGCAAGGGTAATTCGATCTATCTTGTCTACATCCATAAGATTAGACCCGCCAGCAGCATTGGGCCACTTGCGAGTAAACTCATCTTTAGGAATACGGTCATCAACAAATACACGTTGGGCATCACGGCCAGTTGGATCGACAGAAAAACGATCCCAAACAGTAGCCATAACATCTTCAATAGGGCGGATGAAGATGTCTTGGTCGAATACATCGTCTTTAGCATATTCGACAGTAATTTTAAAAGCGCCATCCCCGCACTGGATCATGCTTTCAAAAGCCTGGTCATAGGATCGATCTGCTCGTGATTGCATTTCAATATTGCGAACCAGGTCTTCCCGAATATCCGCCACGTCGGTATCTTCGGCGTTAGACGGAACTACCTTAATAGCTTTTCGAGACTCACGCCAATCGCCTACCAATTGAGCGGTGAACTGAGGAATCGTATTAATGACCAAGCAAGGAAGGTTCTTACGTTGAAGAAGAACAACCGGATCCCACTGTTCACCGGCAGCAAATCGCAGATCATCAATGGCTTCGTAGCGGTTAATTCGATCGAAGTTTACGTCGTCTTGATATTTTTGACGCATGTCCCGAATAAACTCTTCACGAGTTTTAAATCCTTCGGGGACATAATCTTTTTTAATTGGTTCAACATCAATAAGATCGGGTTTACGAAGGTTTTGTTCCGCTTTAGGGAGTTTCTTCGTATTCATGCTGCTGTCGGCTACGCCGCTTGAATTGGCATCAGCCATTAAGCCATCCATCCATTCGGGGTATCGCGGGCGTAATCATCCATTGCAAATTCTTCAATCTTGGTTTTATCGGTGACACCCTCAACAATGAGACGTCTGCCGGTTAATTTATCAAATATTTTAGTTAGACCCCAAACCAAAGCATCAACCCGGTCGGGTGAACCATTAGATGTATTGCGAACATTATCAATTGAAAACATGCACATTTGGTCTTCTAGTTGATCGAATCTACCAACGTGATGCACGCGACCCTGTTCATAAAGGGCAGAAATAGGTTCAGCGCGGACAACCTTGCCCCGGCTGGCATGAACAAGTTCAACCGGTACGGAACGGTCCACAGCCTTGATTGTCGATTCAACCATAAGACCACCTTGGTTTTTTTCCGCTATAATTTTGTCGGCAGACCAAGAGCGATATAACGAAACAGCTTTGCGAGCCCAGTCTTCTGGGTTTCCTCGGATTGTTCCGTCTTCAAGTACGTAGCCTCTTGCATAGCCTTCGGAATCCCGAGCCAGACCGACAACAATAATACCGTGTTCATCGGAGTTTTCATTGTTACTAACAGCCGGGTCGACCGCAACATAAACACGTTCCAGGTCTTTCGGTACAAGGTTGATTCTGTCGGCGTCAATATTGTCTCTATTCCAAAGAGCACCAGGGATGTCACCGAGAATCTCCCCTTCCAATTCTTGTCTACCGAGTCTAGTCCCTCCGTACCGTTCGTAGAGTTGTTTAACTGTGTTTTGAGCCAAATTGGCTTGATTGTCTAGAGTTGCTCCCCTGGTTATGACGGTGTCTGGATCATTCATTAACCGTTTAATCAGGGGCAACGGACGAGGTGTAGTAGTAACTAAAGCTTGTGGGTGAACACCTAGCCGCAATCCGAATTGAAGTTGGTCCCAGGTTTCTTGCATATACCTAAACTTTGCCAACTCATCAACCCATGCAAGGTGGTGCTGGGGTCCTCTAAGCTGGTCTGGTTCAGTGGCGTTGTATACCCAGGCTTCCACCCCATTCGGCCATGTGAGTCGCCGGTTAGTGGGGGACCACTCGGGTCTGAAATCTTTGGGGTGGCAAGCAAGAATTCCACTGTCTCCGAGAACCATGACGTCACGGGCATCCGCAGCCGTTTCCGCCACAAGGGCAATTCGGCGGGGTGCACCAGGGCGGGCTACCAGGGGACTCGACCCACAAACGTTCTGGCGAATCCATTCCGAGCCCATTCTGGTCTTGCCAAATCCACGTCCCGCGAGGACAAGCCAGGTGTTCCATTGTCCGGGGGGGGCTTTCTGGTTGGGTCGTGCCCAAAAGTCCCAGTGCCATTTAAGTTCCGCTAGTTCCGCCTCGGACAGGGAGGCTAACAACGTTTGTCGTTCCTGTTCGTTCAGCGAGGCTAGATATTCTGCTGGTGAAGTCGGCAACGGATTCCTTTATGTGTTGTTCATGTTTAATCGCCTCACCGTCTGGGCCAGAAATTTCTTGGCGTTCTTTCCAAAGGGCGATGGATTTACCGGCCAACTCGATTGCGCGAAGAGCCGCTTGGGGATTTGTTTCTTGTTCAGCTTCAATAATCTGCATCAATTTATTGATGAGATATTCGGCTTTAACTTCTGATTTTTCTGTTCGAAGATCGGTACGGCGTTTAATTTCAGCTACAATAAGGGGATGTGTCATTAATTGTGAGGCATGTTCGATGGCTGCCACTTTGTTGGAATTAGTATAATCAGATAATTCCATGGCTTTTGTAGCATTAAAATTAGCTTCACCAAAATAGGCATCAATAAATGATAGCATTTTGGGGGTTAATTTGCGACCTTTTCCTTTGGTCGGTATAACACTGTTTTCAGAGAGATAAGCCAATTTGATCCAATCTTTATATTTTAGTTGTATACTATATCACATTTTTAAGTAAATGTCAAGTATTAATTTAAATGGGGCGCCTCACTGGCGTGGTGCTTATTAAGACAAAAGAAAGGAAATAGTGGTTCTGCTATTCAGAACGGATTTCGACCGTTAAACCATATTCAGATATGGTATTGTTTATTTAATTTGGTATGTCTGTAAACTTTTATGTGTAAAGGTCTACTTCGAATAACTGCGTTAGCAGTTAAGTCTTCTCTCTCTATAAGAGATTCGTACATTATTTGTAGATAATGTATATATAAAAGGTAAGTTATCTTTACCTCTTTAATAAAGATATTATACCATATTTTAAGCACAATGTCAAGAGTATACCCCGCAAAAACATGCAAGTCAAGTAATTTATTTACATTTAAACAATTATTTTCAGGATACAGACACAGGTTACAGCCCGCAAAAATTCATTATTTTTATGTAGCGACATAGGCGACTGAGGGTCACGTAACTGTTAACCACGTTTCACCCTACCCCCGGCAACCCACCCCCATGCGCGAGGCACAGGCCGGGGCGTCTGTCAAGAGGAACACAAGCAGAACATCAATCACGATTATGTGATTAGACATCCAGATGGGGCCTGGCTAGCGTAAGGTTGTCAGGTCATATAGGCCTGATGGGCAAGCGGCCTTCGGGCCCTGCTCCAAGCCCCTAGATGGGCGCACCCTCCACAATGTCCCGCGAGGGGCGCTAGGAGGAATGCACCATGGCAAGGCTGAACGGCAAGCGGAGACGCGAGTTGGCGGCACTGAAGGCTCTTCGGAGTGACAGACCGGCATTCGAACTAGTCTCGGCTGAAGGCGCTCTGAAATCTAGCCAAGCTTCCTTTACAGGGTCTAAACATCGGGCACCACACGGAACCTATAAGGTTGCCGCCGTGCGTCCGACAATCAAGACCGGTAAACGGAAGTCTGGCGAAGTCTCAAGTGTCACCCGCGATGAGACCATCATTATCCCTAATCCGGATAAGATTGTCCACCGTGATCAGCTTCCCAGACCCAGCCCAAGGCCCGAAAAGCGGCAAGGCAATCGTATCCTCTTAAAGGCGAAGAAACCATTCTCACTTGATGGTCTGTAGGCTAGGGGCTTGACACTCATAGGTTCACCCGGTTAAAGGTGGACAACGCCCGGGCATGGGGCGACACTCTCATGCTCCAAATGGGGCCTTCGGGCCTTCAGCCAATCGTCTATAAGATTGGTGATCCCCTTGGGGTTATTACCTGAAAGCTCGCCGTGCTAAGGCTCGGGGGGCTGATGGGAAAGCCTTTTTAGACCCAGCGCATAGCATCAGGGTCATTGGGATCATGCAATTGATTGGTGACATAGCGCATTCCAAGCGCCTCAACATGTGTAAATCATGTTCAGGCTTGGACGCAACCGGGGCAGATTTGTGTCTGAACCTTGGTCGATAGACGTGCGCTTACAAAAGCCTCTCGCCGTAAAATAGGATCATTATATTTCAATCACCATGGTCCGAATGGGAGGCTAGGACACAGTCGATAACGCCTGAACCGATAACAAGGTTTGGCCGCCAAAGGGTTGTGTCTGAAATCGTAACACGCAAGTGTTGCGCTAAAGGGACACACCGCCGAAAGTGAGGTCCAATGTGCGTAAACCACAATACGTCATACTCTATCGTGACAGTCCTAAAACCCGCTCGTATGTCTTTGGTCCATTCGTTACGCAGACTATTGCGGATGAGTTCAAGGACACGCTACCAGAGCCGCTTGAGGGTGGATATAAAATCCGCAAACATACCGAGCCTCAGACATACCATGAAGCTCAATTAGTCGCATTCGAACTAGTCAAACAACGTAGGAAAAATCAAACAATTAACTAGGTTGTCCCTTTAGCGCAACGCTTGTGTTGCAATGGAACCTAAAGGGAACCTAAAAAATGACTAAGCAAGCTGTTTACGGCATCGCAATCCTCGGCAAGGACGAGATCAAGCTGGATCAGGACGGCATCAAAGCCAACCTGATGGAGTTGGATCTTCGCATCCACCGGAATGCCGTCCAATGCCTCATCCACGCGGAGATCCATGGGGATACCAGCCTCATGCGCCGTCTTCTGATCGATATCATTCCGCTGGACGGCAATGGTTACAATCGGGCCGGCCTCATCAACTGGATGCGCAAGCATTCCCCAATGGAGCTGACCCGAGACAACATCAATTTGTCCGGAACCGACGAGCAAGGCAACAAACGCCCATTCCAGGTCGAACTGGCCAATCAGACGCCATTCTACATGGACAAGGCCAATCGCGCCCAAGTCGCTCGCCCGGTATTCCGTGACACCCTGACGTCCAAGCTGACCAACGCCATTCGCGAATTCGAGAACGCGGTGGCCAATACCAGCGCCGACGGCAAGGCCCTGGACCCCTCCAAGCCCTTCTATAATGGGGTTCAGATGGACAAGGCCGTGGCGTTCTTCGACTCCCTCAAGTCCAACGTGATCGAGTTCACGTCGTCTTATGTGGATCGGACACGCGACGAGGCCGGGGCCAAGGAAGCCCTTCGCAAGGCGCTCAACGGCCTCAGTGCGGAAGAGGCCGCCAAGGTTCTGGAAGAGACGAAGGTCGTCGTCTCTGGCCCGACCATCGAGAAAGCGGCTTAAAAAACCGCCTAAGTATTATGACCTGAGCATGTCATTAAACTGCTCAATTACTTGTGTGTTATATGATGAACGCGTTAAGGTGCATATGTAAGCCACTGATCATGACAGTGCATTCACTCCCTTAACGCGTTCTTCCTATATCACAGAAGGATTACTAACATGCACATAATTCATGGTCTGATCAACGTGGGATGCTTTATCGCGGTTCTTGCCGCCTACATGTTTCTGGTGAGTCCAAATGAACAAGCCTAGTTTCATAACCATCGTCGAGGCTCTAGACCAACTTGGTGACCATCTCATGGAAACCCGTGATGGTAAGACAGTGTGGCTTGAAGTTGGTAACCGGTTTGGTGTCTGGAAACCCGTTTATGAAGATGAAGTGTGGGTGAAAGGATACCAGTTTCATCCATATGAGGGAGCCGTTAGAGGTAGAACCTATTAACTGTTCTCAAGCGAGTTCACACTTTAGTCTCGAATTGCCCCGTGCCAGGCAGTCGGCGGATACACAAGTCGAAGAAAAGTCAGCGCTGTAAGCTTCGACCTCTGTCGGTGTGTGAATTCACTTGAGCACAGGCTTATTTTCACAGCACGGCCTAAGCGCCGGGCCGTGTGTATCTTTTTCAGTCTGTCAACTCACGACCTGGGTATGTCGATAAACTGCCCTTTTTGCCGTTTCGGCATACATCCTTCCAGAGCTTTAATCTGGATTTCAACAAGCGGTCGGGGGACCACATGAGACAAAATCTAAAAATCGATTGGGTTGATGTAACCTCGTCTAATGTGGCAAAGGTTGCCCACGACCCGGATACCGAAGTGTTTATGGTTCAATTCACCAACGGCGGTCTCTATTCCTATGATGGCGTGGGTCATGACATTTTTGAAACCATACAGACAGTTCCGTCTGTTGGTCGTTATTTTAACATGATGGTTAAAGCGTATCACGACCACAAAAAGTGGTCCAGTGAAGCCGAGCTTGTCAATTACCTGGCTCAAAAGTCGGCTTAAATCTAAATTCCCCATATCTTTGAACTCGACTTTATCCACATAAACACAACCCGTGGGCCTCTGGATCACCCATAGCGGGATCTCATGCCTAAAATCTGGATAATTGAGACATATGGCCAAGCAAGTGGAAGACACCAACACCGCCCAACGTGACCGCAACCTGTTCATGACGGTCAGCACCGTTGATCAAGCCGGGAAGGCTGTTGGTTATCGCATCGTGGACCTGTATCATTACGGGACCCGGAATTGGCTCATGAACCACCAGTGGTGGGCGATGCACCAAGGACATCTGGTCGAGGTCTGCCCGGCCACCGAGGCTGAGATCAATGAATATCTCGCCAAGGGGGCCAAGGAGCTTCAGGACAAGTTCAACGACGAGGCGGCGGCTGCATGATTTTGTCTTGCGACTGAACGTCTAGGATAACACCCACAACACCCGAGCATGTGTTGAAAAGGCTCAACAAGGAGCAAACAATGTCTGCTGTTTTACAACTTACACGTCAACAGGTTCTTGATCTCAACCCTTGTTCCCCTAATAAAATACCTTACTTTAGGGGTCGAAAGTCATTAACAGCAGCTCAAGCGCTAGAAGCTGGGTCCTCTATCCCGGACTTACTGTGGGTTGCAAATAAGATTGGTCGAAAAGATCTCTGTGTAAAATTCGCCCTTGCTTGTGCTCACCGTGTAAGTCATCTGAACACCGACGCTAGGGTCAAATCAGCGCTAAAAGCCGTACAAACTTGGTTAGATTACCCTAATGAAATTACCACCATCGCTGCCTTCGCTGCCTACATTACTACCTACGCTAGGGTCTACGCTACCCCCACTGATGCCAACGTTCGCAACGCTGCTGCCTACGCTGCTGCCTGCGCTGCCTCCACTGCCTCCGCTGCCTCCGCTGGCTACACTGCTACCTGCGCTGCTACCTGCGCTGCCAAAGCTGCTCCCGACCCTGTTAGGGAACGCGAAGAACAGAAGCGCATTTTCTTAGAGATTTTTTCAGAGCCAACATAATGTACATATTCTCAATTATTTTGACTATCTTAAATAAACTTTTCAGAAGGCCCTCACAGGGCATTACTGAGTTTATTGAGCTATGACACCGTCTCAACCTTAAACGGCCCCTGGTGGCCCCCTGGAGCGCCTACAATGCACACTCTAATTCTAATCGGCTATGTGGTGTTGGTTTATGTTGTCTTTTGGGCGGGGTTTACCTACCTCAAATACAGCACTTGGCGTGACAGATTGAGAGACGATATCGAAGAGTCTGAATTCTATTATGATCATCACTCCACTCCGAAGTGATAGATTTTACTTGACATCTGTTTTATAAAATGTTATAATAGTCTTACAGATGTGACGATGGTGTGCTGGTTAAAAGACAACAGATTATAAATTAACATTCTTGTTGTCCTACCCACCCCCGGTAAACCCATATTATATAATTGTCAATAGTTAATTTTACTAAAATAGTAAATAAATACACACTTTAAGTGTCTTTAGTTCACATTAAAGACATAATCAATTGAGAATCATTCTCAACAAACTATATTATAATACTCAACTTTGGTTGTCTAACCCTAACAATCAGTTGAAAGAGCCAAAACAGTGGCTAAAACCGAAACCCCCGAGAAGTTTGGACCTACCTATCCTAACAATTATCCCACGGAGATGCGCACACAACTTTGGCCTTTGTGCTGTGGTGCTAGAATCATTTCTGGGTTCAAGAATGTCGCCACATTGACCGAGGATGAGCTGGACACCAAGATCCAAGAGGTGATTTCAGCGGTCCCCGATCATCAGGTTTACGGTCATGAGACTATGAAGCCTAAGCTGGTTTTCCTGACTTTGAACTATGGCCAGATGACTTCTAAGAAGCTGGTCAAGGCAGTCGAGAGGGCTGGCTTCAAGAAGTTCGCAGAGGCCAGCCCGAGGGGAGCACCTCAAGGGTTTTACATCTTGGATCAATCGAACTCATTTAAGTCAGTTGCCTAGTCTAGCACTAGATTCGGTCATTGATAAGGTCATTTCATTTTATCCGAGAATTGAGCCGAATAGATTTCCGGATAATAGATCCGCTTCCGGTAATCCCTGTTCTTTTGGGCTGATTAAAGACGATGATGACGCATCTATTCGTTTTGCCGCTTGTCATCAACCCGTCTCTCACGCGCTAAACGGTAAAAATGCTAAAGTCAATCAGATTATAACATCTTATCCAAAACAGTCCGAGATTGATGTATCTTGGTTTGATTGTCTAATTAGATACCCGTTTAAGAAGATAGCCGATAAAGTCTCCCTCGAAGAGACCAATACTGGCAAGCTTTATGTTCACATTCGGGATGTCAAGAAAATTCCAAAACAAGTTGTCTATAATTTCTGTATAGCCACTCGCGTCCCGGTTGAGTGGGGGCACTACTACTTCAAAGAATGGTCTGCTCTTGGTCAAGCTGGCGTCAACCCGATGCTGGCTTTTTTGTTGTCTTCATCCCGTCTTGACACTTCAAAGACTGACCCTCTTGATTGGGTTCTCAAAAAGAGGGTCGGCTATGGTTGGCATTTTCCTTTTGAAAACCGTTCCTGTTGGTTCAAAATCATTACAGGCGAATACGAGATAACCCGATCAACCTCGTGTATACCTTGTAACGAAATATGGGGTAACGATCCGACAGAAAAAGTTACGTTTTTACATAATTTAACAGTTCGTCAAATATGTGAAAAGTTAGATCAACCCATCAACCCTGATCCCGATTTCCCGAAATACGAAGGCGAAACCTATGAAAAAGTCTATTAAGTTTTACTCCGAGGGCTCTGATTGGTCCCCCGGTGGTGACATGCCATACTTACTCAACAAGTATGGTTTCGAGGAGGTCCGCCGACCAGATCAAGCGGATTTGGTTGTCTTTAACGGCGGAGCCGACATCGCCACCGAGATCTATGACGAGAAGCCGATTATGCGCCGAATACCTCGTGAGATGTCCAAGCGTGATGCGGCCGAGGTCGAGCTTTTTCAGTCTTGTCTTGGTCGGGGCGTATTTATGTTGGGTATCTGTCGGGGTGCCCAGCTTATAAATTGCCTGTCTGGTGGCAGTCTGTGGCAACATGTTGACGGTCATGGGTCGGATCATGACATCATCGACCTAAACACCAAGCACATCTATACAGCCACATCTACCCACCACCAACAGATGATCCCGGGTCCCGACGGTCAACTGATTGCAGTCGCCAACATCTCGCATGACAAGCTCAAGGATGGTAAGCACAAGACCATTCCTTTTGCCGGTAATTGGGGCGAAGTCGAGGGCGATGACGCAGAAATCGTCTGGTACCCAAAGACACGTTCTCTTTGTATTCAAGGTCATCCGGAATATGTTCCGAATAGTGACTTTGCACGTTATTGTATTCAACTCATCAAAAATCATTATGAGGTTTCGAATGTCCAAGCAAGAGCCTAGGGTTGGCGATACGGTAACCCTCAAGGGGGAGGTTGTCAGCTATTCCAGTACTGAGCTTTTTTTGGTCAAGTTTGAAAACAACGGAAAGAGCGTCAGTGTTTGGTTTAATAAAAAAGCTTTTCTCGAAGTTGCCCCTAAGCCCTGGGAGCCGAAAGTTGGTGATAGGGTTGTCCTTAAAGATCGTAAAGGCGGTATGATATATAAAATTATAGCACTAGACGAAGACGACGCTTGGGCTTTAGGAACCGATAGTCGTGGAGGTACTTGTAGAGCTGTGATTTACGGTCTGAAATCGAGGTACGAGCCTTGTGTGGATTAGTCGGGATCGCCGGGGACACAAGCCGGCCCCAGTATAAAGAGCTTTTTAATGATCTATTTGTTGTTGACTCAATTCGCGGTATGCACTCAACCGGTGCAGCTATCATTCCTCGTTACAAGAATGATAATACTCAGATCTTTAAGTGTATTGGTCCCGCCACCAATTTGGTTTTGACACGTGAATACGAAAATGCTATGCGTATTCCTGTTATGTGTGTTATTGGTCACAATCGGTATGCCACCAAAGGTGCAATTACAACTGATAACGCTCATCCGTTTCAGTTCGAGCACATAATCGGGGCCCATAACGGAACTCTTGATTTCTGGTCCCAGCGCAAGCTTCACTTAAATGAGAAGCTTGGAACAGACTCCGAGGCCATTTACTGTCACATGAACGAGTATGGCCTCGCGGAAACCGTCAAGCACCTTGAGGGTGCCTGGGCGCTTACTTGGTATGATAAGCGGGACAACACTATAAATTTCCTACGTAACAGCAAGCGCCCGCTTCATTATGTTTATTCCGAAGACCGTAAGACCATGATATGGGCCTCGGAATATATGATGCTTGAATTCCTGTGCTCACGTTATGGGTTCAAGAAAGACGGTAAGGTTCATATTGTCCCCGAAGACCAGCATGTTAAATGGCATATCCCGTTTTTGCCGGGCGATAAGCTTGAAGGTCCTATTATGGTTGAGATGAAGGGACCCGAACCACCGCAAAAACAGTGGCTCGCCTGGGAGGGGGGCGCGGATTACACGGGCTACAACCGCAGCAATCGAAGCTATCACGCAAGCAGCGCAAAGCCGCCCGCCGTCATTACAAGCTCAGTCAAAAAGGACGATGAGGACCTCCCGCCCTTCAACGTTTTTGACCCCAAGAAACGTATCGATACTAGAAAGTTTCGCCCACCCTACAAAAGATATGACGGGAAGGTCCTCACTAAGACCCAATTTCACCGATATGTGGCCGACGGTTGTATTTTTTGCGATAATCATAGTATTAATTGGGGCGAGTTTATGTTTCCGATTCTTGATGACTTAGACGGCCGACACGTATTTCTTTGTGAAGATTGTTACAATAACGATGAAACATTCTCCTGCATGGAGTGGATGATACCATGACCGCTAAAATTCTAGTAGGTGCTGACCCTGAATTGTTTATGAAGAACCCCAACGATGGGTCTTTTGTGTCTGCCCATGACCGTGTTCCTGGGACCAAGTATAAGCCCTACCAAGTGCCTTATGGGGCCATTCAGATTGATGGCACGGCTTTGGAGTTTAATATTGACCCGGCTGACACTGTTGAGAGGTTTGTTGCAAACATCAAGGCGGTTCGTAAGTCCCTTGAGGGGTATGTTCCCGACTTCAACGTTGTTGCAGAGCCCGTTGCTCTGTACGCGGAAGATTATTTTGATTATGAGATCCCCGGTTATGCCAAATCGCTGGGCTGTGATCCGGATTTTAACGCCTGGACATTGGATCAGAACCCTCAACCAAACCCGGGAAGTAAACCCATGCGGACAGCCGCCGGGCACATCCATATTGGCTGGACCGAGGGTCAAGACGTAAACGACCGGGAACACTATATCCTGGCTGCCCGTATTGCGCGTCAGTGTGACTATTACCTTGGTGTTAATTCTCTTCTCTGGGATAAAGACGACACAAGGCGTTCTCTTTATGGCAAGGCGGGTGCGTTCCGTCCCAAGCACTACGGTGTTGAATACCGTGTGCTGTCCAATCGGTGGCTCAAATCCGAGTCGCTAATGTCTTGGGTCTTTAATTCGGCCAAGGCGGCCACCAACGATGCCCTGGCTGGATTTTGGGCGGAAGACCGTTATGGTGATGTTGCAAGAAACATTATCGATAAAAATCACGTTGATTGGTTCAAAGACTATAAGTTTGATTTGGGTCTTGATGTCGTTCCGGAGCTGGAGGCGGTCTAGCGTGTTGTTGTATGATAATGTAGACGACCTCAAATCTAAACTTGTGGGGACGATTATTTATTATAAAGACGAACCTGTTTATGTCAGGGACGCCAATGTCCTTGAGGCTGATGGGGCCGGAAATCCGACAAATTACTATCTTAAACTAGCGTTTATCGATAGGCGTAATCATCAGACGGTCAATTTGGCTGATCCCGGTCTAAACTATCAGCAATTTAAGATTGGTTATTGCAATATTAATGGTATTGCTGTTTACTGGTTCCGTAAGGCGGTTAAACAATATCGCCAGGGTTTGAAATCGGATCAACTACACTATAGTATTTCTAATCCGCGCCTGAATATGGGGTTCGAGCTTCAATTTAGCCGCCCGGTTGTCCAGATGTTGTCTGGAATTTACCCGTCTGTCGATGAAGCTATTGAAGTTTTGCAAGGGGATGTCGGTGTTTCAAATATAGCCTTTAATCGGCATTTTGCGATGTCATTTGATGCCGTCCATAAAGATTACATACTCGAATACAAAGGGACTTATGTTGCTCACAGTCCGAACATGAAAAACATCACTTTTATCAATAATTTTGGATATGTGAAAGAATCTTTGATGGAGGTCCTAGGTGTTTGATCGGAAAATGCTATTGGACCGCCCAGTGTCAGATGATATTGCGGTTCATCCGACTGGTCGGAGTATTGCTGATGCTTTTGGTATTGAGGTTGAGCTGGAAGGCGTTAATGTTCGGACTGAAAGCATGTCAATTATGCAATATTGGTCCATGCATGAAGACGGATCTCTGAGGGCCCAGATTGCCGGTAGAAATAACGGAAAAGGGCAGACAGTAGAATACGTATCTCGTTTCCCCTACTCCCAAGCCGATACTCAAAAGAGCCTAAAAGCTCTCTTTGACTATTTGACGAGTCCTGGGGTTACCGTCTATCCATCTTACCGGACATCTATTCATGTTCATGTTAATTTCGGGTTGGAGACCTGGAGAACCGTTTACAATTTTATCACATTGGCTATTATTTTTGATGAGTTATTTGTGTCTACCACCGGCGAACATCGAATTGGTAATAACTTTTGTCTTCGGTTTATTGACGCAGAAAGCCCAATAGAGTCTTTGGCAACTTCGATTCGTCGGTATGGGAATATTTTTGAATTTCAGTCCAATATGCGGTACAGTTCGGTGAATTTTGCGGCTCTACGGAAATTTGGGACCGTCGAGTTTAGGTCTCTTGAGTGTACCACCGATTACAACAGGGTTGTGCGGTGGATAGCAACGCTTCAACAACTCAAGAAAGCTGCTCGAAATTTTAAAAATCCTGTTGACATTATAAATCTTTTCAGCATTTACACCGAGTCCGAATTTGCCGTTAAGGTGTTGGGTCAGTATTTTTCTCAATATGCCGGTGTTCGTGATTATCGAACAATGCTTAAGCGCGGTATGCGTCTTGCTCAGGATTTTGCTTTTAGTGCCACCTGGGAGTCTGAGACCCTCGCAGACATGTCCGAGACGGGAGAAAGTAAGTATCTTAAGAAGTATCTTAAGAAGAAGCCTCTTGGAGGTATTGTAGACAATTGGCCTGCTTGGGCTGGGGCACAACCAGCGGTTCCGGGCATTGGTCCTTTAGATCCAAATTGGGTAGACGATTTCGACGTAATCGCCCCCTTTGGAGAAGAGCCGCTATGACCATATGGATTTCAACGGGCGGTCGTCCATCTCACTCAGCTAAAGCTCTTTCCAGTCTTGTTGGTTTTAGACGACATCGGGATGGTAAGGTTCTTAAACCTGGGGATTTGCTAGTTAACTGGGGTTCTAGTAACTATATCATTCCCTTTAAAGGTCAGACCCTTAATCGTGCTCTTGTTGTTAAGAACGCAGCAAATAAGCTGATTGCTTTTACCGAGATGGGTCTTCATGGTGTTAATACCGTCGAATGGACTACATCCCGCGAAGAAGCGCAGGCCTGGGCGGATAAAAGCGTTGTAATCGTCCGAAATAAATTGACAGGACATTCGGGTGATGGTATACTTATTATCGAGAAGGGTGGGGAAGTTCCTGGAGCCCCTTTGTATACTAAATATATCTATAAGGTTCGTGAATTTAGGGTTCACGTTGTTGGAGAATCTGTGATTGATACTCAACAAAAGATTAGAGACCCTAAACTTGAACCGGCAGACTGGAAAATTCGTTCCCATGCAAATGGGTTTTTGTATGCTCGTAACGGTATTATATCTTCTGATAGCCGGGATGCGCTTGCTCTGTCTGCTGTCAACGCTCTTGGATTGGATTTTGGGGCGGTAGATATTGTTGAAGATAAGGCCGGTAATTTCTTTGTCTTGGAGGTTAATACGGCTCCCGGTTTGGAGGGTCAAACACTTGAGAATTACGCGAAAGCATTTATGTCATGGCCGACTTGAACCTAAAATTTAAAAATGGTTTTCCCCTTAATCTAGAGGCTACACTAAAGCGTCACGGTTTTAAGTTTAAAACTCTAGTTTACAATAAATATATTGTTTTTACTAAAACTGTTCCAGACCGTAAAGTTGACTTACAACAACAAAGTTTACCCTTTGTCCCCCTAACACCATCAGACAAAGTCATTTTATTGCGTAAATGTCAAAAGATTAAAGAGTCCTTTTACGATCCCAAGAAAAGCGCCGCCATGATACGCTTCCGTATTAGTGAGATGGCCAAAATTCTCGGTCGTGAGCATGTTCTTTGGTGTGAAGGTTGGGTTGAAAGGAACATTGATCCCCTATGAAGTGTGTTATTTGCGACCAAGAAGACAACGGTATATATTACATAGAAGAAACAGATGAGTTTTCAGTTTGTTGTACTTGTCAAGAAAGTATTCAAGAAGCTCTTGAAGAGTTTTTTGATGAAGACGAAGACGAGGAATTAGAAGAAGATGACTGATCGGGTAAAACCACTTAGGTGCGAGATTTTTAATCCAATTGTTCACAAATTGACTGAAAACAATGAGCCATATTATCCGGAAGATTATGGACCTAATCTAGGCTATATTGTTTTAGGTCATGTCAAGGATCATCCGGTTTTTGGATATAGTCATAATTTTCGAACTTCCCTTGTTACTAAATATGATAAAGAGACCGGAGAGCTTGAGACGCTCAATAGTAGATATAAGGTGCGTTTGAATGACGAATGATAAAATTGATAATTACAGTAAATTGACTGAATTTGATTACGCATATCTCAAAGGCGATAAGGTTATGTACCCTTCTTGGGGCGCAGCTTTGGCAGTTGTTTCAGATTGGTGTCGTAATATGGGTTATGGACATTTTGGAGAACCCACACCAGCCGGCGAAAAAGCAATGAAGGAGTATGAAAACAATGTCGGGACGGACGTGGGTAGCAGCTGATCATCATTTAGGTCATGCCAATATTCTTGGTTTTAAAAGAGATGACGGAACACCGCTTCGAGATTTTAAGTCCCTAGAAGAACACGATGAGTATATTATTGCTGCTCATAATTCGGTTGTGGACCACGGTGATCGTGTATACCTTCTTGGCGATGTCTGTATTAGGCGTCCTTTTAAGCATTTGCTTGGCCGTCTTAATGGTCGGCTGGTTTTGGTTAAAGGTAACCACGATATTTTTAAAATTGAAGACTATCTGCCGTTCTTTGACGACATCCGATCATACGTTGTTCAGAAAGACAAAGACGGTAACAAAGTAATCTTGTCTCATATACCAATACACCCCGAAAGTTTGGGGCGTTTTGGGTCCAACATCCATGGACACCTTCACTACAACAAACTGGATGATCCCCGGTATGTGTGTGTAAGCTTGGAGCATCTTCCCAATTACAAACCAATCCAAATTCATGAAGCACTTGCCCTGCGAAAATTGCGGGTCAAGTGACGCTAATGGGTTATACGCAGATGGGCACACTTGGTGTTTTTCCTGCTCTACACACACTTTTGTAGGCCAACAAGAAAAGGGGACTAGAATCCTCACAGAACTTAAAAAGAATTATGTAGCACTTGAAGACCGTAAAATCTCTAAAGCATCGGCTGAAAAATATGGAATCTGGCGAGATCGGGGTAACACCTATTTCCCTTATTTCGATGACGGAAAGCACCTCGCCAACAAGGTTAGGTATCCGGACAAAGAGTTCTCTGTGGAAGGCGATATTAAACATTCCGGACTCTTCGGAAGCCATTTGTTCCCCGCAGGAAGTGCTAAATTTATCACAGTCGTCGAAGGTGAGTACGACGCACCTGCTGCTTTTGAGCTTATGGGATCGCGATGGCCCTGCGTCTCTGTCAAAAATGGAGCGGACGGAGCTGCTAAGGATGTGGCCGACTCTTTCGAGTACCTCAACTCCTTTCCAAATATTGTCATCTGTTTTGACCGAGATGAAGCCAAAGTCAACCCCAGCACCGGGCAAATTAGATACCCTGGACAAGAGGCTGCTGTGGCTGTGGCCGGTATGTTCCCTATCGGTAAAGTCAAAGTCCTCACCCTCTCCGAGCACAAAGACCCGAACGACTATTTAAGGGCGGGAGATCGGGAAAAGTTTAATCGTGAGTGGTGGGCAGCTCCAACATTTACCCCTAGCGGCCTTAAACTGGGCCGTGAAATGTGGGACGAAATCAGCACACCTAAAAACTATAAGACAGTCCCCTACCCTTGGGCGGGGATGAACAATCAGACGTACGGCATAAGACTTTCTGAGCTTGTTGTCGTAACCGCTGAAACCGGAGTGGGTAAAACTTCATTTTTGAAGGAAATTGTATTTAACATCAGGAAGCACGATCCAGATTGTGGGGTCGGCTTGATGATGCTTGAAGAGCCTAATTCAGATACAGCACTTGGGCTGATGTCTATTGAAGCCAACCTTCCCCTACATCTTCCTGATGTTCGAGAAGGGGTTCCCATAGATGATCTTCGTAAGTATTTTGACCTAGTCATTAACACCGACAAGTTGGTCTTATTCGACCATTTCGGTTCTAATAATATTCAAGAAATACTTAATAAAGTCCGACACATGGCAAACCTTGGCTGCCAGTACATCATACTAGACCACTTGTCTATTGTAGTGTCGGATCAAAACGGTGACGAACGTAAACAGCTTGATGAAATTTCAACCAAGATTAAAACCTTGTGTATGGAATTAAATATAGCTGTCATTGCAGTCATCCATCAAAATCGCCAAGGACAAATCAGAGGTACTGCGGGTGTTGAGCAGCTCGCTAATATTGTAATAAAGCTTCACCGAGAACGTCTTAGTGAAGATCCCTGGAGACGTAATGTCACTAAAGCAGTCGTTGAAAAGAATCGATTCTGTGGGCGTACTGGTCCTGCCTGTTATCTTCATTTTAATGAGTTTACTGGTCGTCTTAACCCTCTAGAAGATGAGCAGATTAAGGTGTATAATGCCGGCGGTAATGCAGCGATGGAGGTGTGGTGAAAAATATTGTAACGGTAAATAGGCACGTAATTGCCGTAAATAAAAAGAAAATTGCCGAAGGTTTAAATGATATTCAGGCACCATTTTCTGTTCGACACGGCCGTAACGGTAAACCTGTTTACGCCGTTCAGGTCGATTTCCTTGGAAACGTAAGTCTAGTTTATGACCCTTACAGACCGCTTAAGTGTGGTGCTACGGTGTGGCTCGAAGCAGATGAAGTGATTATGGACATTTGAAGTACCTTCCTGATCCGAGAGATTATTCTAAATATTGGTATATAGATATTGAAACCGAGCTAATTCCGGCGATTGGCCCACGAGGCGTTCAGAAAATCTGGATGATGTGTGCCAGCCGTATGGATCAAGACGAGGTTTATTCATTTATTGGTCACGATGCCATAAGGAGGTTCTTTGACGAACTCCGTGGACAAGAAGTTTACTTTGTTGGACATAATATTCTTTCCTTTGATGGTCCTATTACAGCTCGACTCTGTGGTGGGACGAGTAAAGTTGAAAATACTGTGGATACTCTTGTTTTGTCTTATCTTTTTGATCCCGGTATTGTTGGTGGTCATAGTCTTGAGGCTTGGGGACAGCGTTTTAAAGACCCTAAAGGCTCGTTTTCGGATTTTTCGGCGTATAGTCCGGAGATGGATAAATACTGTCAGCAAGATGTCAGACTAGGTAAAAAGGTTGCAAAAGCGCTTTGGACTCGCATGAAGCGCTATGGTTTTAGTGAATTATCTTGCGAGATTGAACATGAAATAAGGATTGTGCTCGATGAGCAACAAGACAACGGGTGGTATTTCGATATCGCAGGCGCGCAAGCTCTTTCGTCAGAGCTTAGGGCTGTACAGGCAGACCTCGAACCTGCTATTAGAACACTATTCCCAGCCCGACTTGAGCCTCAAGGAACATACACACGCCGAACTAAAAGCGGCGGCGGCGACTTTGCTTCGTACTTACGCCATGCTAGCACGTTCCCTAAACTTGTCGACAACGGAGACGGCACCTACACAACACTAGACTATGAAGACTTTAACATTGGTTCTCCTAAACAGCGTGTTACCAGGCTCCTGGAACTAGGCTGGGAGCCCCAGGACTTTACCGAGAAGGGTTTTCCCAAGGTTGATGAAGACAGCCTCCTAGGGTTCGCTGAAAGTTCTGGGCGACCAGAAGCAAAAGCCATTGCCGATTGGTTGGTTCTTCAGGGTCGGGCATCAATGATCGATACTTGGCTGAACAATGTTAATTATGACGATAGTTGTATGCACGGTAGGGTGTTTACTTGCGGTGCAGCTACAAGACGCATGACGCATTCATCACCGAACACAGCCAACATACCTAAGGCCAAGGAAAAGGTTAAATACGGAATTAGGTGTCGTCAATTGTGGCAACCTACTTCTGACCGGATTGAGGTAGGCTATGACGCTAGCGGTCTTGAGTTGCGGATGTTTGCACAGTATTTGAATAACCCCCAAGCAACCGAACTGTACACTACCGGTGATCCTCATATGTTTAATACGCGTATGCTGGGTCTTCCCGATGAGTATCGTAATCTTACCGTAAAAAATTCTTTGTACTGCTACCTATACGGCGGCGGGGATGCTAAACTAGGTAAGACAACCAAGCCAGAACTTCAGGGCAGTGAGGCTTCTGAATACGGTAAGTGGGTCAGGGAGAAGTTGCTAACTGCTACTCCTGGGTTGTCGGGCCTAACCTCTGTTATCCAAAATGAATTTACCCATCAAGGTGGTATGTTAAAGACTATTGATGGGGGATTTGTTAGGTGCCCGTCTGTTCGAGCAGCACTTAATTACAAGCTTCAATCTGGTGGTGCTATCCTTATGAAAAAGGCGGCCATTATTCACCGGAATTTATTGAAAGAAAAAGGACTTGATGCGTGGATGATTGGCAATATTCACGATGAAATTCAACTTGATGTTAATCCCAGAGATGTAGATGAGGTGGGTAATACCGGTGTTCGATCCATTGAACTTGCCGGTGAAAGTCTTAATTGTCACGTTCCATTTACCGGTGAGTGGAAAAGTGGCAACAGTTGGGCGGAGTGCCATTGATGGCTTTAAAAAGCTATAAAGTTTTTACAGCTGATACTGGTGAATTGCTTATGGTTATTGTTTTGTTTGATTCTTTTTCACTAACCGAACTAAATCGATTGTTTAAAAATGGTATGAACGTTACTGTCGTTGATGAACGCTCTAAGCTAGTAAATAAAAATTATGTTGACAAACACCACTAATTAATATATAATACTATTATAGACTACAAATTTGCCAACATAGTTTAATTGGATCAGAATTCCGGTTTTGTACTCCGGAGATGGTGGTTCGAAGCCACCTGTTGGCTCCAAACAATAAAAACCAAAAGGAAAACAAACTGAATGCTAATTAGAGGCAAGGCCAAGTGGGCCAAGATTATCGGTGAACCGGCTTGGGGTTATAAGAACGCCCACAAGGAATGGTCTATTGATGTCTATATCGATGCAGACACCGAGAAGAAGCTGATTGCTGAAGGGCTAAAACCCAAGATTAAGGATAAGGGTGACGGTTCTTATATTTCATTTAAGCGTAGGGAACTGAAGCTTGACGGTACACCTAATCAACCTATTCGAGTGGTTGACCATCACGGCAATGCCTGGGACAACCGCAGGATCGGTAACGGTTCCGTCGTCAATGTTAACTTTGCAATTAATGAGTACGGAAAGGGTGAAAAGTCTGCTAACATCCTATCCCTTCAAGTGTGGGATTTGGTAGAATACTCGGGGGGTGAATTTCCGACCCGACAAGATGAAGACAGTGAAAACTGGGAAAAGGACGCAGCGTAATGTTCGTAACACTTCACTACAAGAACCATAAGCCGGTTCTAATTAATTCCGATTTTATCTCATCTATCCATCAGCATGAAAAGGGTGGTTGTACTGTTGAGACCGCCGAAGAAGTTTTTGAAGTGACCGAAAAGTTTGAATTTCTTGAATCTCTTTTTTCAGACGAGGTGATCTAATGTTTGTGGATATTGTGATTGTTGTGGTGGCTTTTGCTGCCGGGCTAATTGTTGGAGCCGCTAATTCGGTTTCCGTCGAATCCGCTCTTAAAGTTGTTGAAGAGGCTGAAGCTAAGGCTCAGACCGTTTTGAAGAACATTGCCACCAGTAAAGCTACTGTTGTCCAAACCGTAGTTACGACCCCGGCTGCGACTACAGTTTGACAGATGGCCCCGTGGACACCATCAAGTCTTCAACACTTGTTGAAGATATTTATAGGGTGGTGTCTGAAGGGGTAGAGGTCACTAAGGAACAAGCCGACGAGTTTGGCAGAACCCTTAGTGACCTCATTACCCAACGTCTTGTAGAGTCACAAAAGCCCAGGTCTTTTACACTTCGTATGTCTAATCTTGGTAAAGGGGCTAGACA
>Ga0116226_10000208_pt1 | contig 47462 bp, 49 predicted proteins | sample S1TSphfallax_FD_89692 | JGI IMG/M metagenome (GOLD analysis project Ga0116226, IMG submission 89692) | Host-associated microbial communities from peat moss isolated from Minnesota, USA - S1T2_Fa - Sphagnum fallax MG | ecosystem: Host-associated > Plants > Peat moss > Unclassified | place: USA... | reverse complement strand
ATCTGCGGCCGCACCGGCACCCGGAATAACCGGCGATGCGCCTGGCGCTAGTTTCCCGACCAGGCCCGCCAAAACCGATGCCGACATCATCGCCACTCCCGCCACAGCTTTCCCCAACGTGCATCCGCAAATTCCGCGATCATCACACCAGGTGCAACACGCCAGGGGCTGCAACAATCGGGCCACGAAAACTGCGGGCAAGCGTGCGGTCCACCGATCAAATGTTCAACCACGCAGATCACGCAGTTACAGGCACGCGGAACAAGGCGTTCCATCGCCGATCTACGCCTGTTCCGTCGTAACCACCGCAGCGTGACCTTGGCGTTCTTGGTGGCTAAATCACGCTTGCGCCGCCGCGCAGGTCAGTGTCCAGGGCGGCCGGTATCTGCCCGCACCCGGCAGCTTGAACCCGGCAATTTATGCCGGCTCCCGCCGCATCCGCACCGCTGCACGCACAAACAAGCCGACAAACCTGCGCAAAATTCCTGGCACGCCGCGTGCACCAACCACCGCGACCCGTCTGCCCAAGGAGTCCGCCATGTCCCTGTTCGGTGCAATGAATACCGCCATCAGCGGCCTGGCCGCGCAATCCGCCGCCTTCAGCAACATTTCCGACAACACCGCCAACAGCCAGACCGTCGGCTTCAAAGGCACCAACACCAGCTTCATCGACTACGTCACCGCCAGCAGCGCCACCCAGAATCAATCCGGCAACGTCGTCACCGCGCCCGAATACCAGAACAACGTGCAGGGCTCGATCACCCAGAGTGCCGACCCGCTGGCGCTCGCCATCGACGGCAACGGTTTCTTCGCCGTCTCCGAGCAGACCAGCGCCACCACCACCGGCCAGCCCAATTTCTCCACCGAGCCCTATTACACCCGCACCGGCGACTTCTCGCTCGACCAGAACGGTTATCTGGTGAACAGCGCGGGCGAATTCCTGAACGGCTGGACGGTGAATTCCGCCACCGGCGTCACCAACACCAGCTCGCTGGCGCCGTTGCAAATCACCCAGGGCCAGTTCCAGCCCGTCGCCACCCAAAACGTTGCACTCGTTGCCAACGTGCCGGCAACCCCCAGCGCCACCAGCTCGCTGTCCTCCACTGTCGAGGTCTACGACGCCGAGGGCTCGCCCCATCAGCTCGAAACGAATTGGGCCGAGGTCGCCGGCAGCACCAACACCTGGACGCTGACGCTGACCTCGCCGGACAACCAGCCCACCACCACCATCGGCTCGGCCACGGTCACCTTCAACACCAACGGCACCATCCAGGCGCTGCCCAACGGCGCCGGCGACACCACCGGCAGCGTCGCGGTCAATCCCGTCGGCACCGACAATGAAGCCAGCCTGGCGCTGACGCCCACCTTCAACGGCACCGCGCAGACCATCAATCTCAACCTCGGCACCATCGGCGGCAGCAACGGCGTCACCCAATTCGCCGGCACCAACTATAATCTCAGCTCGATCACGCAGGACGGCTCGGCGCCAGGCGCCTTCACCGGCATTTCCATCGCGTCCACCGGCGCCGTCAGCGCCAACTATAATAACGGCCAGTCGGTCACGGTCGCCCAAGTGCCCATCATCACGTTCGAGAACCCGAATGCGTTGCAGCGCCAGAACGGCCAGGCGTTCACCGTCACCCAGAAAGCCGGCGTCGCCATCGCCCAAAGCCAGAACCAGAACGGCGCCGGCACGCTGGTCACCAGCTCCGTCGAGGGTAGCAACGTCGACATCGCGAGCCAGCTCTCCGCCCTGATCGTCGCCCAGAACGCGTACGGCGCCAATGCCAAGGTGATTACGACCGCTAATCAAATGCTGCAGACGACACTGAGCATGTTGCAGTAATAAAAATGTTCTTTTTTGAAAAAAAGAACCAAAAAACTTTTGCTCTTTTGGTTCGGCGTCAGGCGATCCACAGGCGTCGTGGGGTGGGCTTGCGCCCACCGCCGTCGCGCCGCCCGGACATCGCTCCGCCATGAGCCTCGACTCCGCCATGAGCGTCGCCAGCTACGGCCTCGCCAATATCAGCTTCGGCTTCGGCGTCATTTCGCAAAACGTCGCCAACGCCGATAATCCCGGCTACGCCACCGAACAAACCACGCAGCGCAGCCTCGACGCCGGCGGCCTCGGCTTCGGCGTGCAATCCGGCCCGACGCAGCTTGCCACCAATCAAAGCCTGCAAAGCGTGCTCTACGTCCAGAACGGTGCCGCCGCCGCCGCCGCCACCACCAGCGGTGCACTCGCCGCATTGCAGCCGACGCTCGGCGCGGTAGGGCAGGGGACCGATCTCGGCAGCCTGCTCGGCAGCCTGCAAAACGGCTTTTCCGCCCTGCTGAACAATCCCGCCAGCCAGCCGCAGCAACAGGCCGTGGTCGACGCCGCGCAAACCCTCGCCCAAGGCATCAACACGCTCGCCGGCGCCTACCAGCAGGCCGCCCAGACCGCCCAGACCAATCTGCAAGCGCAGGTCACGCAGCTCAACACCACGCTCGGCCAGATCGGCAATATTTCAAACCAGATCATTGCCCTGAAATCCGCCGGCGGCAGCACCGCGGACCTCGAAAACGAGCGCAACGCGCTGCTCACCACCATCTCCGGCCTGGTCGGCGCGCAATTCAGCGAACAGCCGAACGGCAACATGCTGGTCTTCACCACCGGCGGCGCGCAATTGCCCACCGACACGCCCAACCCGCTCTCCATCGCCGCCGCCACCACCGGCCCCACCACCTATTATCCCGGCGGCGGTCTGCCCGGGATCGAAATGGGCGGCACCGACATCAGCGCGCAGCTCACCGGCGGCAGCATCGGCGCCAACCTCACGCTGCGCGACACAACCCTGCCCACCTACCAGGGCGAGCTCGACGAATTCTCCCAAACCCTGGCCACCAACTTCTCCGCTCAGGGTCTGAACCTGTTCACCGATCCGCAAGGCAATATCCCGGCCGGCGGCGGCACGCCGGTGCAGGCAACCTATCTCGGCTTCGCATCGACCATCACGGTCAACCCGGCGGTTGCGGCCAGCCCCGTGCTGGTCGTCAACGGCACCCAGGCGGTCGCCGGCAGCGCCACCGGCGCCAGCGCCTTCACGCCGAACCCCGATAATCTCGCCGGCTTCACCGGCATGATCGACCGCGTGCTGAATTACGCCCTCGGCCCCGACGTGCAAACCGGCGTGCCGCAGCCATCGCCCAACACCATCGGCCTCGGCGCCGCCGGCACATTATCGGCTCCCTTCGGCGCCCCCGCCACGCTCGGCGATTTCGCAAACGACATCACCGCCTCGCAATCCACCGACGCCGCCCGCGCCAAAACCACCAGCGACGACACCACGGCCACGCAACAATCCTTCTCCGGCCAGCTCCAATCCACCGTCGGCGTCGACATGGACAGCCAGATGTCGCTGATGATCCAGTTGCAGAACGCCTACGGCGCCAACGCGAAAGTCATCAGCACGATCCAGAGCATGGAAACCACGTTGCTGGCGGCGGTGCAATGAAGAAAGGAAGGTCTTCTTTTTTGAAAAAAGAAGCAAAAAACATTTACGACCTGGCGTGCGCGGCCCGCTGCGAATGGCGTCGTGTAGGCGAATGAGCAAAAGTTTTTTGCTTCTTTTTTTCAAAAAAGAAGGCCTTCCTTCCTTTCCGTAACAAGGCCACCGCCATGGGCACCGCATTATCATCCGTCACCGATTTCGGCACGCTCAACCAGATCGTCGACGCCACCGCCAACATCAAACAGAATATCAACCAGCTCACCCAGGAAACTGCCAGCTCCTATCTCGCAACTTCCTATGCCGGCCTCGGCGCGGCCGCAGCCCCTGCGCTCGACCTGTCGGCGCAGATCGCGGCCAATACCCAGTTGCAAACCAACACGCAGAGCGCCAGCACCATCCAGCAGGCAGCCCAAGCCGCACTCGGCCAGATCGAAAGCGTCGCCAGCAATTTCGCCACCCAGGCCAACCAGTTGCAAACCCAGCCCGCCTCCGCCGGCACCGTCGCCGCCGCGGCACAGGATGCCCTCAAGCAAGTCGCCAGCCTGCTCGACACGCAGGTCGGCGGCATCTACGTCTTCGCCGGGCAGGACAGCGCCACGCCGCCGATCCCGAACCCCGACAACATCACCCAATCCGCTTTCGCCGCCGCCATCCAGAACGCCGTCGCGGGCCTGACCACGAACGGCGCGGCCGCCACCACCGCGTCCACGCTCGCCATCGCATCCCCCGGCGGCACCTCGCCGTTCTCCGCCACGCTGGACTCCGCCGGCGCGCAAAGCGAAGTCGATGTCGGCAACGGCCTGCGCGTGGCGCTCGCCCCGCTCGCCAACGCCAACAGCAACGCCCAATCGGCGGGCGCCGGCACCACCAGCACCGGCGCCTATACGCGCGACATCCTGATGAGCCTCGCCAGCCTCGGCGCGCTGACCCCCGCCCAGGCCGAAAGCACCGATTTCCCCGCCTTCATCCAGAGCACCGTCACCACGCTGAACGGCGCCGTCACCGCCATCAACACCGACATCGGCGCCCTCGGCGACCGCCAGAACCAGGTCACCGGCGCCCAGACCGACCTCAGCGACACCAACACGACGTTACAAACCCAGCTGTCGAGCCTGCAGGACGCCGACCTCACCACCGTCGCCACTCAGCTTTCGCAGGCGCAGACCCAGTTGCAGGCGTCCTACCAAATCCTCTCGACGCTCGGCACGCTCACCCTGGCGCGCTTTCTGCCGGCATAGGACGTGGTGCGCAGCCGGAACGCGCGGCCGAAATATACGTGCGTCGTCCGGCGGAGGCGGCACCTACTGTACAGGGCGCGCCGATCCGGAAGCTAGGCCGTTACAAAGTAACAGAAAAACATTTTGTTTTTTGATCGATTGCAACTCGCTTACAGAACGGCCGTTCACCTTCCGCGCACCGCGCGCGCCGTAAGGAAGCCCCGCATGCCCGCCTCGACCGCCGCCGACATGCTGGACCACCTCAAATCGTTGCACACCGGCGCGGTCGACGCCCGCAACGGCTATGAGGAGGCGATCGAGGACGCCAAAGGCCAAGGCTTGACGCCGCTGTTCACCAAAATGACCGGATTGCACCAGAAACACGCCGACGAACTGGCCGCCGCCCTGCACGGCGCCGGCCAGCCAGCCGATGACGACGGCGCCTTCATGAGCGCCGTGCACCGTACATTCATCAACATTCGCGCGCTGTTCGGCGGCTTCAACCAGACTATTCTGCCCGCTCTGATCGACGGCGAAACCCGCAACGTGGCCGCCTACAACAAGGCGCTCGACGAAACCGGCCTGCCCGCGGACATCCGCGCGCTGCTCACCCGCCAGCGCGACGCCCTCCTGGCCGCCATGCACAGCATGCGCACCCAGGCCCCGCCACGCTGCTGACAGCCTGGAACGTAGCGCGTAGGGCGGCAGCGCGAAGCGAGATCCGCCTCACGACGCAAACCAACAAAAAGATGCACTTTATTAAAATTACACCGCCAAGTTGGAATATCCCAAGCTATGGCGGCATTAAACAACCGTAGCGTGCATCTGACACCCCGATGCGCGGTTTTTTTCTTTAACGCGTACAAATTTCTTTCCCGTTTGCCTGACGCATGCGGTATAGGCGACGCATGCTCGTCGTTCGAAATCTCAGCAAATCCTTTGGCCGGCCTGCCGTTATCAATCTCGATCTCCGCATCGAAGCCGGCGAAATCTACGCCCTGCTGGGCCCCAACGGCGCCGGCAAAACAACCACGTTGCGCATGGTCTGTGGCCTGCTGACGCCGGACAGCGGCGCGATCGAAATCGGCGGCATCGACGCGCGCGCCGACCCGGCGGCGGCGAAACGGATCACCGCCTGGCTGCCGGATGAACCATTGCTTTACGACCGTCTCACGCCGCTGGAATATCTCGAATTCGTCGCCGGGCTCTGGCGTGTCCCCGCCGACATCGCCCGCACCCGCGCGCAAAGCCTGCTGACCGAGCTTGGGCTCTGGCCGCACCGCGGCGAATTCTGCGAGGGCTTTTCCCGCGGCATGCGGCAGAAAACCGCGCTCGCCGGCGCGCTGCTGCACGACCCGCATTTGCTCATCATGGACGAGCCGCTCAGCGGCCTGGACGCCGCCGCCTCCCGCCAGGTCAAGGATTTGTTACGCGCCCGCGCGCTCGCCGGCGGCACCATCGTCATCACCACGCACGTCCTCGAAGTTGCCGAGCGACTCGCCGACCGCATCGGCATCATCGCCGGCGGCCGCATGGTCGCCGAGGGCGATTTCGCCGCCCTGCGCGCCCGCGCCGGCCACGACCACGGTACGCTGGAGGATATTTTCCTCCATCTCACGGCAGCGGCGTGACCCCCGCTTGCACCTGTAGGGTGGGCTTCAGCCCACCTCTTTCGCGCCGCAAAAAACCTGTGAGATGCACCAGGCACGGCACACAAGCATCGCGACCAGTCGCGAATAGCTCGCCACCGGCTGCAAATAAATCTAACCACGACGACACAAAGCACATCGAAAGCTGCACGAAGAGAACGCAGCCGTCTTCGTTTTCGCGTGTGCTTCGTGCCGTCGTCGTTGACATGTTTGCCAACGCCGGAACCGCCGCGCCCTCACCAGTCGTTACACCCGCGCCATCATCCCCGGACGCAAACTGCGTGACCTTACACGAAACCCAACAGACAAAAGCTTTTGGGTTCTTTTTTTCAAAAAATAACACGTCCTTCTCATGTCTCTCCTGACCCCCGGCTCAACTCTCTGGCTGCTAGGCCATGATTTGCGCCTGGCCGGCCGCGACATGCGCGCCGCCGGCCGCGGCCGCAGCGCCACCGTCGCCACCGTGCTGCTCACCACCATCCTGCTGCTGCACGCCGTCGGCTTCCTCACCGCCCCGCTGCTCGCCCGCCTGCACGATGCGCGGCGCGCCGACCTGCTGCTCGTGCTCTCGATCTGCGTCGGCGGCGCGTTCACGCTGTTCCTGTCGAAAGCCATTTCGGAGTCGATCGACGCGCTCTATCAGCGCGGCGATCTCGACCTGCTGCTCTCCTCGCCGATGCCGATGCGCCGCGTGCTGGTCACCCGCCTGTGCGCCATCGCGGTCATCGCCGGCTTCCTGCCGATCCTGCTGGTGGTGCCGCTGCTGAACGGCATGGTGCTGCGCGGCTATTTCGTCTGGGCCGGCACTTACGCGGTGCTGGCGGCCCTGGCGCTGACCGCCGCCGCCACCGGGGCGACGCTCACCTTCGGCCTGCTATCGCTGCTCGGTCCACGCTGGACGCGCCTGGCCGCCCGCGTGCTCGCCACGTTCTTCGGCGCCACGTCGTTCCTGGCCACCCAGGCGCGCCTGCTGCTGCCCACCGGCCTGCGCGACACGCTGTGGCTCTCGCTACAGCCGGCGCACGGCGCCGCCTGGCCGCAATGGTGGCCGGCGCGCGCGCTGCTCGGCGAGGCAGCGCCGATGGCGGCGCTCGCGGCCGTCGGCATCGGCGCCGTGCTGCTGGTCAGCCGCGGCCTCGGCCATGTCTACGCCACCGGCGTGCTGAACACGCTGTCGCTGCCCCGCGCGCGCGCCGCCACCGGCGTCGCCGGCCGTTTCCGTGGCGGCCTGCTGTCCATCCTGTCGCGCAAGGAAGCGCGGCTGCTGTTCCGCCATCCCGGCCTGGCCGCGCAGGTATTCTATCAGTTCCTGTTTCTCGTCCCCGGCGCCGTCGCGCTGACCCGCATGGGCGGCGCCACCAGCCAGACCCCCGCCGGCATCGTCTTCCTCACCGCCCTGATGACCGGCCGCATCGCCAAAATCCTGGTCGCCCCGCCGTTCGAGGCCGACCAGGCACAGGCGCTGACCGCGACCGCGCCGGTGCCGGCACGCACGCTGCTGCACGCCAAGCTGATCGTCAGCATCGCCGCCCTGGCCGTGGTCGGCGGCCTGCCGCTGCTGGTCATCGGCGCGCGCCTGCCACGCCTGCTGCCCGCCGCCTGCCTGTCCTGCGCCGCCGCCGCGGCCACCCGCCTGTTGCTCGCCGCCCGCCGCCCCGCCACGCTCCGCCGCCCCGGCATGCAGGGTAGGATGCCGGCCAGCGCCGACGGCATGCTCGGCGTCATGATCGATATCGGCTGGGGCTTCGCCGGCGCTATTTTATCGGCCGTGATCTGATACCGTTCCGCTTTCAATGTGACTCATCAAGGAAGGCGGGGGTCTGGGGCCTCAGGCCCCAGCGGGGTCGAGGGGCGGAGCCCCCGCCTTCCTCGGAAGGTCAATCTCAACGCGGATCGGTATGAGATCAACGCGCAGGGTGGGTTTCAGCCCACCTCATTTCGCGCCTCAAACCACCGCCCGCCGCATCATCGCCCGCACCACCACCGGATGAATGCGGCCCACCGGCAACATATAAAGATGCCCGAGCCAATTATGCACATCGACCACGGTCGATACGACATAGCGCATCGACCCATCGCCCGCCGCTTTCAGCACCGACACCCGCACATCGAGATGCCGGTCATCGATGCCAAGCAGCAACTCCTGAGCTGTCATCGCAAAGATCGTGAAAATGCCAAGCCGGTCGCCCACCTGGTAGGAAGACGCTGGCCTGCCGGCGCCATCCGCCATGCCGCCGACATCCTGCAGACCGATCCGCCGCACGACCGCGTTCCGAATATCCATCAACCGTCCCACCCAGCGCGGCGTCGCCCGCGCCGCGCGCAGAAAAATCTCCGTCGGCGTCAGCCCCGCATCGCGCAACGGCGCCGCGTACGAATCGTGGAACGCTGCCCGCGCCAGCATCGGCTGCAGCATGCTCTCGCCCGGCACCGCGGTTTTCGAGACGATCTGCATCCACGCAGCCTGCCGCACCCAGGTTAACACTGTCAACTCACGCGCGAAGCTGCGCACATTTCGTGTCCCGGATGAGCGAAGCGTAATCCGGGACACGTCACTCGCTCCATCCAGCACCCGCGCCAGAAACAACATCGCCTCAAGCGCCGTGCCCGGCCGCGCCTGGTCCAGCAGCATCGCACCCTCCACGATCGACAAAATCGCCGCCGCACGCCCGGCGCTGCCATCGCCCGCCACCAGCCGGTCCTCGATCCCCGCCATCCACCCGCCGACGATCGCCGCAGCCAACCGCCGATACGGCGCCTCGCCACGCGCCGCGCGCGCGATCACATCGGTCCACCCGCCTCGGCGCCGCCTGGCTGCTCTGGGGCTACGGCGTAAGCCTGGGATGCGCGCTGGTGATGGCGCAGCAGGGCAGCAGGCAAGGGGCTCTCCCCTTGACCCCGCTGGGGCCTGAGGCCCCAGACCCCCATCTTTTTGCTTGGGGGATATGGGGCCTCAGGCCCGGTCACGCGAATGCGTGCGTCGCACGACGCCCCCCGCCTGCTTTTCTACCGCGCTACGCCGCTACCAGCACGCCGCGGCGGATTTGGTCGGCTTCGATCGACTCGAACAAGGCGCGGAAATTCCCTTCGCCGAATCCGTCATTGCCTTTGCGCTGAATGAATTCGAAAAACACCGGCCCGATCAGGTTGCCCGAGAATATCTGCAACAGCGTGCCGATACCCTCGCGTCCCACCACGCGCTCGCCATCCACCAGAATGCCGAGCGACTTCAGGCGCGTCAGATCCTCGCCATGTCCCGGCAGCCGCGCATCGGTCATATCGTAATAAGTATCCGGCGGCGCCGGCATGAACGCGATGTTCTCCGCCCGCAAACGGCTGACCGTCGCGAAAATGTCGCCCGTTCCGCATGCGATATGCTGAATGCCTTCGCCTTTGTAGGCGTGCAGATATTCCTCGATCTGGCTGCGATCGTCCGCAGATTCGTTCAGCGGAATCCGGATCCGCCCGTCCGGGCTGGTCAGCGCGCGGCTGGTCAGGCCCGTATGTTGCCCGCTGATATCGAAAAACCGGATCTGCCGGAAATTGAAGATGCGCGCATAGAAATCGAACCACACATCCATGCGCCCGCGCTGCACGTTATGCGTCAGGTGATCGATGTAATACAGCCCGGCGCCGGCAGGGCAGGGGTCCCGCGCGTCGAACCACTGAAAATCCGCGTCATAGGCCGACCCGGTGTCATGGTAACGATCGACGAAATAAATCAGGCTGCCGCCGATGCCTTCGATCGCCGGCACGTTCAGCGTCAGCGTGCCGCAATCGGCGGGCGCCGGCCGGGCGCCGCGGGCGATGGCGTGCGCGTACGCATGCTGCGCATCCGCCACGCGGAACGCCATGCTCGGCACGCTCGGCCCGTGCAACGCGGCAAACCGCGCCGCGTGGCTGCCCGGCGTTTCGCTAACGAGATAATTCACGTCGCCCTGCCGATACAGCGTCGTCCGCCGCGTGCGGTGGCGCGCCACCGCCGAAAACCCCAGCAGCCCGAACAGCAGATGCAGCTTTTCCGGCTCCGGATGCGCGAATTCGACAAATTCGAACCCATCGGTGCCGGCCGGATTCTCTGCGCTCACGACCGCGCGCGGCGCGCTGTGTGGATACGGACCCATGGTGCCTCACTCCCTCGCGGTCGACACCTTCCTGCAACCAGGCCGGCGCGCCACCCACATTCAATAGCACGCACGGCCAGGAAAAATCCTTGCAAAATGCTCCCCTCTATGGCCCTCTGATGCGCAGATTTCGCACATACTGCCTCGTAGCCGCACAAAATGAGCATCGACAGCTTCGACGCCAGGCTGCTCCGCGCACTCCAGGCGGATGCGCGCCTGACCAACCATCAACTCGCCGACCAAGTCGGCCTGTCCGCCTCGCAATGCTCGCGCCGCCGCGCGGCGCTGGAGGCGGCAGGCCTCATCACCGCCTACCGTGCCGACCTCGACGCCGGCCGCCTCGGCTACACGCTGCTGGTTTTCGTCCAGGTCACGCTCAGCACCCATAATCGCGATAATGCGCGCCGCTTCCGCGACCTGGTCGCCACCGTGGACTCGATCCAGGAATGTTTCGCCCTGACCGGCGACGCCGACTACCTGCTGCGCGCCATCCTGCCCGGCCTGTCCGACCTCGCCGGCCTCGTCAACGACATTCTGCTCCCGCACGAAAGCGTCGCGCACGTGCGCTCCTCGATCGTGTTCGAAACGCTCAAAAGCACCCGCCACGTCCCGGTGCGCGTTTGAGCGACCGCAAGGAGCGCCTTCCACCACGCGGCTGAGCCGCGCGCCCGGCATGGAACCCGAAAGCCCGCTTCACGCTTGTCTCGTGCGCGGGCGCAAAAACATGACCTTCGGGAGGCCACACACCCCATGCCAAAAATATCAGCCGCGCGCCCGGCCGCCATGCTGCTGGCCGCATGTCTCGCATCGACGCCGTTGCACGCGGCCAGCGAATCCGTCGTCTACGCCTTCAAGGGCGGCGCTGACGGGCAGGCGCCTTTGGGCGGCATGGTGAAAATCGGCGCCGCCCTTTACGGCACCACCGAGCAAACCGTCTTCAAACTGACCTCGCCGGGCATCGATCACGTGCTGGCCAATTTCGCAGCCTTCGGCGCCGGCGGCGAGTCCAACGGCCCGCTGCTGAATGTCGGCGGCACGCTCTACGGCGCCGCCATCATCGGCGGCCCCAATGATTGCGGCGGCAGTGGCTGCGGCGCGATCTTCAAGCTCGGCCCGAACGGCACGCCCATTCTGGTCTACGCGTTCCGCGGCGGCACCGACGGCGCCTATCCCACCGGCGGCCTGACCGATATCGGCGGCGCGCTCTATGGCACCACCTTGTTCGGCGGCAGCGCCGGCTGCGGCGACGCGCGCGGCTGCGGCACCGTGTTCAAGGTCACGCCCGACGGCACCGAAACGGTGCTCTACGCCTTCGACGGCGGCCAGGACGGCAGCACCGGCGCCATCTATCCCGGCGCCGCCATGATCGAAAGCGGCGGCATCATGTACGGCACCACCGAAGCCGGTGGCGCGCAAGGCGGCGGCACCGTCTTCCGCATCACCCCGTCCGGCGTCATGAAGATACTTTATTCGTTTCAGGGCGGCGCCGACGGCGCCGACGTCAATGGCGGCCTGGTCGAGCTCGGCGGCGCGTTCTACGGCACCACCGCCTATGGCGGCGTCGCCGATGCGGGCACGATATTCAAAATCACCAAATCCGGCGCCGAGAGCGTGCTCTATGCGTTCAAAGGCTGCGCCGACGGCAGCCAGCCGGTCGGCAGCCTGCTGGCGGTGGACGGCGTGCTCTACGGCACCACGAGCGCCGGCGGCGCCGCAGGGCAGGGCACGATGTTCGAAGTAACCCCAGCCGGCGTCGAAACCGTGCTGCATAGTTTCCGCGGCGGCGCCGACGGCGCCAGCCCCAATGGCGGCCTGATCCGCGGCACGCGGTCGTTCTACGGCACCACCTCCGCCGGCGGCGCCGGCGGCTTCGGCACCGTCTTCCGCGTCACGCCAAAAGACTGACCACGCACCAAAGCCGTAGGGTGGAATGCTCTTCAGCATTCCACCACCCAAAAGTCGCAGAATAAATATTATGCCAACTGAGGCCGCGACGCTAGAATACAGAATTCGCCATATTCTGGCGCCTCGCGCCACATTTCGCGGCCGCACGCGGCCAGAACCCGCCAAAAAGTGATGGCACGCCACGTGCTCTGATGACGCGGAACCCAATCCAACCGCCATCGGAGCCCAACCATGCCTCGCGCCGCCGTCCTCGCCCTGCTGCTGCTCAGCACCACCGCCGCCCACGCGGCAGCACGCCATCTCGGCGTCGCCGGCACGGCGCTGGCCATCAACTCGCCCTGCGCCCGCCGGATCACCATCGACCCGGACGCCACCGCACCAGGCCAGATCACCCTCGACGCGACCGCCGACCATCCGCAGGAACTCGACCAGCTCGCGCTCACGGACGGACCTATCGCCAAGCTCACGGTGGCCGGCGAATGCTGGCGCCCAACGCTAAACCTGCCGTTTCCGCGCACGCTGGTGCTCACGCTCCACGTGCCGCCGAACGCGCCGCTGGCGATCGAGGACAGCGGCGCGCCCGACTATCGGATCGGCGCCATCGGCGGCCCGCTGACGCTGAACGTCAGCGGCGCTGTCCATGCCAGCGCCGCCGCGGTGACATCTCTGACCGTGGACCTCAGCGGCTCGGGCCAGGTCACGGTCGCAGAGGTCACCGGCCCGCTCAAGGCCGACATTTCCGGCGCCGGCGGCCTCGACATCGCGCACGCCACAATGCCGGCCGCCAAGCTCGAAATATCCGGTTCCGGCGACATCCATCTCGGCGGCGGCACCATCGGCAAATTATCGCTCTCCGGCAGTGGCATGGCCAAGCTCCGTGTCGATTCCACCGTCCATGACGCCGACATCGAACTCTCCGGCGCCGGTAGCGTGCATTTCGCCAAACTGACCGGCACACTGACCAAGGACGTCAGCGGCATGGGTGCCGTCCTGGTCGACGCCCACTGAGGCCATGCGGAGCGCCTGGCGATGTTCACGTTGCTGCTGATTTTGCAGCTTTTCCAGGTCCTGTTCCTGGCGCTGCACGACTGGGTGCCGCTCGGCCGGCTGAACAACGTCGCCGCGGTACACGCCGCCGACCCGCCCGGCCGGCTGCTCAGGGTCACCCTGATCAGCACCCTGCCCTACGCGTTCGGCCTCGCCGCCTCGATCTCCTTCGCCGGCGGCGCCACGCCCGCCTGGCTGCGCGACTGGCTCTGGATCAGCTACGGCCTGCTGTTGGCCGGCCAGATCCGCGCCTGGTGGATCCCCTATCTCCTGCTGCCGGACCCGGCGCGTGCCGCGCGCTACCAGGCGATGTTCGCCGGCACCCACGCCGTCCTGCCGCAGCGCCACGGCATCACCCCGAACACGCTCCATCTCGTGCTGCACACAACGACGCTGGCGACCCTCATCCTGCTCGCCGGCACCGCCCACCGCTGACCCTAGCGTCCATGCCCACCGCCGCCGGCATGGCCGCCACCGCCGCCAAATCCACCGCCCGCATGCCCGCCGGCGAACCCATGCCCGCCACCATGCGACGGAATGGACGGGAACCCATGCCCGCCCCCGTGGTCACCCCCGTGATCACCACGAAATCCGCGCCCGCCGCCGCCATACGGGCCGACATAATATCCGTCGCCCCAGCCGCCATAATACGCGCCGTCCGGCTCGTAATATCCGGCGCCATATTCGTCATACCCGCCGCCGCCGCCGCCCGCATCTACGGCGCATCCGGCGATAATCCCGGCCAGCAGCAGCCCGCACAAGGCCCCTGTCCGGCGCCGCGCAAGCCCGCTCATTTCGTCACCTGATTGCTATCGTCCGCGGTCCATTCCATCAGCCCGAACGGCGCCCCCAGCGGGTCGGCCACCACCGCGATCAGCCCGCCATGCCGATCCACCCGCGGCTCGACCAGAATTTTGCCGCCCAGAGCCCGCACCTTTTCCAGCGTCTTCAGCACGCCGTCCACGCGCACGAACGCCAGCCAATGCGGGCGCATGTCCGGCCGCGCCACCGGCATCGAATTATCGCTCGCCCGGGCATAATTCTCGGTGGCGAACAGCATATGCGTCTCGCCCGGCGACGCCGGCAGCGTGAACAGCTCATACCCGAACAGCGACTTGTAAAAATTGCCCGCCGCCGCCGGATCTTTCGTGATCAGCGAGCGCCAGATGAAATCGCCCGGCGCCACCAGCACATCCGGCGGATCGCCGCTGCCGGATGCCAGCACTGCGAACACGGCGCCCTGGGCATCGGCCAGCACCGCCTCGCGCCCGCGATCCGCCAGGTCATGCGGCGCCACCAGCACGCGCCCGCCGGCCTGCGTCGCGGTCCGCACCGCCGCGTCGACGTCAGCCACCGCAAAGAAATTCAACCATGCCGGCTGCCCATGCCCGCCCGCCGGCATCGCCCGCTGCACGATGCCGCCCACCGGCGCGCCGTCATCATACGCCTCGGCATAGTCCGCGTTGCCGCCTGGAACATCGACAAACTGCCAGCCGAACACGCCGCCATAAAACCGTTTCGCCGCATTAATATCCGGCGTCACCAACTCGGCAAAAATCGCCTTGCCCGGATGGTGCTCCCCGCTGGCCGGCGCCACCACCGCCGGCACCCGCACGCTTGCCATCGCCGGCGATGCCGTCAGCCCAAGAGCAAGAAGCGCCGGCAGCGCACGCACGCAGTATCGTTGCGAAATCATAGCGACCTCTCCGTCACCCGGCCGCACAGCAACTTTGTCAGCGTCGTTCGGGGACCATGATACGCCGCCCGGCTCCAATGGTTCCCCGGCGGCGTTCGGGTGGGTACAGGAAAGCCAACGCGAAAAGCCCCGCACCAAAATCCCGGCAGGCGCGGCGGCGCAGCCAGGATTTAACCACGAAGGCACGAAGTTCACGCAGCTTTAGGCACCGAGAACGCCCGCCACAGCGCATATTTGCGGCCTATTCTTGGTGCCTAAAGCTTCGTGTACTTCGTGCCGTCGTGTTTAATTCTTTCCTCGAGCATAACGGATGCATGGCATTGAATACACGGTTTACGGCCCAGCACGCCAGCCTGCGGCGTAATGCGGTCTCATCCGTGGCCCAGGTCGAAAGCGGCCGCGTACGCCAAAGAGCAAAAGTTTTTTGCTTCTTTTTTTCAAAAAAAGAAGTTCTTCCTTACTCTATGTCCAGCACCATCCCATCCACCGCCGGCTCCACCCCATCCGGCAACTCCGCCGCCAGCGACGCGTAATCCATATCGATCCCCATATGCGTGAGTACCGTCCGCCGCGCCCCGATCCGCGCGCGCCAGGCCAGCACCTGCGCCAGATCCGCATGCGTCAGATGCGGCACCCGCTGAAAGCAGCTCACCACCCACGTATCCACGCCGGTCAGTGCCGCCAGCGCATCCTCGCCCAGCCGCACCACATCGGTGCTATAGGCAAATCCCCCCACCCGCAGACCCAGCGTTCGCGTCACGTGATGGTCCTGGTCGAAGGTCCGCAGCGTCATCCCCGCCGCCTCGATCGTCTCACCGGCCACCACCTCGCGGGGCTCCAGCACCGGCCGGAAAAACCCCGGCGGCTCCCACGGCCGGAACGCATAATCGAACCGCCGGCGGATTTCCTCCAGCGTCGCCCGCGCCCCGAACGCGGGCAGCGGGCGGCCCGCCAGCCGGTTCAACAGCCGCACATCATCCAGCCCGGTAATATGGTCGGCATGCGCATGCGTGAACAGGATCGCATCGATCCGCGGCACCCCGCACGCCAGCAACTGCGCGCGCATATCGGGCCCGGTATCCACCAGCACCCGCCCGCTGCCACCTTCGATCACGATGCTGGCGCGGGTCCGCCGGTTGCGCGCATCGCCCGGATCGCAGGTCCCCCAATTGCCGCGCCCATCCGCGCCGCCCAGCGTCGGCACGCCGGTGCTGCCCCCGCACCCCAGCACCGTGACCCTCACCAAAGCCTCAGGCCGCCTTGGGAAACAAACGCCGGAAATTCGCCGTTGTCAGCTCCGCCAGCGCCGCTTCGCTCACCCCCCGCACGTCCGCCAGCACCCGCGCCGTATGCGCCACATGCGCCGGCTCATTGCGCTTGCCGCGAAACGGCACCGGCGCCAGGAACGGGCTATCCGTCTCCACCAGCACCCGATCGCTTGGCACGTCGGCCGCAATCGCCCGCAGCGCGCCCGACTTCGGAAACGTCAAAATCCCGGAAAAACTGACGAACCCGCCGATCGCCACCGCCTGCTCCGCCAGCGCCCGGCCCGAACTGAAGCAATGCAGCAAAAAATCGAATCTTTGCCCCGCATCCCGTTGTTCTTTCAGGATCGCGAACGTGTCCGCGTCGGCATCCCGCGTGTGAATACAGACCGGCACCCCCGCCAGTGCCGCCGCCCGGATCTGCCGCCGGAACACCTCCGCCTGCACATCCCGCGGCGACCGATCGTAAAAATAATCCAGCCCCGCCTCACCGATCGCGATCACCTTCGGATGCGCGGCCAACGCCGCAACCACCTGTTCCTGCGGCATTTCCTCTTCCGCCGCATGGTGCGGATGCGTCCCCACCGTGCACCAGATTTTTGCGCCCGCCGCGGCCCCGGCCTCCGCCATGGCGATCTGCTCGCCTGCCCGCGACAGGCGCGTCCCGATGGTCACCATCTCACCGACGCCCGCATCCCGCGCCCGCGCCAGCACCAGCGGCCGCTCGTCCTCGGAATAATAATCCAGGTGGCAATGAGAATCGATCAGCATCAGTGCCCTAGGCGGCCTCCTCAACAAAGCGTGGGAACACCCCTTGCGGCGCCGGCAGAGCGGTCCCCGCCGGCAACGCCACTGCCAGTGCGGCGATATCCCGCGCCCCCTGCGGAACCCCCACCTGGTCCAGCATCCGCCCCATGCTGCCCGGCATGAATGGCAGCAGCATGGTCGCAATGCAGCGTATCACGTCCACCAGCACCCGCAGCACCACCGCCATCCGCGCCGGATCGGTCTTCTTCAGCGCCCACGGCGCCTGCCGGTCGATATAGGCGTTTGCCGCCCGTACGACCTTCCAGACCTCTTCCAGCGCCTCATGCAGCGCCTGGCGCGCCATCAGCGGCCGCAGCAGCCCAGGCAGCGCCGCCGCCCGCGCCAAAATATCCGCATCATCCGCGCTCGCCTCACCCTGGCCCGGCAGCACCCCGCCCAGATGACGCGCGATCAGGCTCACCGAACGTTGACACAGATTGCCAAGATCATTCGCCAACTCCCCGTTCATGCGGGAAATCAGCGCCCGCTCGGAAAAATCCCCATCATTGCCGAACGGCACTTCGCGCAACAGGAAGAACCGCACCGCATCGACGCCAAACCGGTCCACCAGCGCCAGCGGGTCCACCACATTGCCCACCGACTTGCTCATCTTCTCGCCGTCCACGGTCCACCAGCCATGCCCGAAAATCCGCTTCGGCACCGGCAGCCCCGCCGCCATCAGAAAGGCCGGCCAGTACACCGCGTGGAACCGCAGAATATCCTTCCCGACCAGGTGCAGATCGGCCGGCCAGCGCGGCCACAGCGCGCCGCCCTCATCCGGCCACCCAAGTGCGGTCAGATAGTTCGCCAGCGCATCCACCCACACATAGATCACATGCCCGGCCTCATCCGGCACCGGAATTCCCCATTTGAAACTGGTCCGGCTGACCGACAGATCGGTCAGCCCGCCGCGGATGAAACTCAGCATTTCGTTGCGCTTCGCCGCCGGCCCGACGAAATCCGGATTGTCGGCATAATGCTGCAACAACGCGTCCTGCCACTGGCTCAGCCGGAACAGGAAATTCGGCTCGCGCACCCATTCCACCGGCGCGCCGGTCGGCGCCACGCGGCTGCCATCCGGCAGCAATGTCACGTCGTCCGCGCTGTAAAAATCCTCGTCGCGAACCGCGTACCAGCCTTCGTAATGGCCGAGATAAATCTGGTCCCGGTCACGCAGACGCCGCCACAGCGCTTGCACGCCGGTCATGTGCCGGGGCTCGGTGGTGCGGATGAAATCATCCGTCACCACGCCAAGTTTCGCCTCCATGTCGCGGAACTTGGCGGAAATTGCATCGCAGAACGGCAGCGGTGCGAGGCCCGCATCGCGCGCGGCCTTTTCCACTTTCTGGCCATGTTCGTCGGTGCCGGAGAGGAAATGCACGTCATAGCCGTCGAGCCGCTTGAAGCGGGCGAGCACGTCGGCGGCAATGGCGGTGTAGGCGTGGCCGATATGGGGGTCGCCGTTCACGTAGAAGATCGGGGTGGTGATGTAAAAGCCCATGATTACTCCAAGAAAGGCCAGGGGCGTCACGCGAATGCGTGCTTCGCGTGACGCCCCTGGCCGGTTTTCTTGTTACACCAACAACCCCAAGCCGGCCACCACCGCCTGCCTCCGCTCCAAATTATGCTGCTCCGTCTCCCGCTGTATCTCCCCCAACCGCGTCCAGACCGCCCCCCAGGCCTCCACGCCCCGCACCCCCATCAACCGCGCCTGCACGCCATCCGCCGCCCCCCGCAAATGCGCCGTCACCGCCCCCGCAATCCCGCCCCGCAACAACGTGAAAAACAGCTCGAACGCCGTCTCGTCCCGCAACTTGTCCGCCATCTCATAGCCCTGCAGCAGCGAAAACCCCGGCACGGCGCCCAGCACCTCATCGACCATCCCCGCCACCGCCAGCCCGCCCTGTTCCGCCAGCGCCAGCGCCCGCCCCGGCGACCCTTCCGCCAGCGCCACCAGCCGCCCCCGCTCGGCCGCCGCCAGCCCCGGCGAATACAGCTCCAGCACCTGCGCCATATCCGCCGCCGCCAACGGCGCCAGCGCCAGCGTGCGGCACCGGCTGCGGATCGTCGGCAGCAAACGCCCCGGTGCCGCGCTCACCAGCATGATCACCGCTCGCCGCGGCGGCTCCTCCAGCACCTTCAGCAGCGCATTGGCCGAATGCGCGTTCATGTCCTCCGCGCCATCCACGATCACCACGCGCCAACCGCCCTCGGCCGGCGTCAGATGCAGAAACCCAGGGATCCCCCGCGCCGTCTCCGCCGCGATGTTCTTCTTCAGCCGCTTCTTTTTCTCGTCCCACTCCCGCTCCACGGTCAGCAGATCGGCATGGCTTCCCGCCGCCACCCGCCGGAACACCAGCTCGGACGCGCCCATCTCCAGCGTGTCAGCGCCCCCCGCCAGCAGCCGCCGTGCGAACCGGAACGCCAGCGTCGCCTTCCCCACCCCCTCGGGCCCGGTGATCAGCCACGCATGATGCAGCCGCCCGCCGGCAAGCGCATCCAGCACCGCGCGCTCGGCGGCCGCGTGCCCGATCAACCGCGTATTCTCCCGCGGCTCAGGCGCGCTCACAGCAGCCGCTCCCGCACCACGTCGAACACCAGCGCCGCCACCTCATCCACCGACCCATCCGCCTCCACCACCACGCACCTGGCGGGCTCCGCCGCCGCGATGCGGGCAAACCCGTCCGCCACCCGCGCATGGAACGCGGCTCCGAGCCTGTCATAGCGGTCCGCCGCCCTGCCCCGCGCCGCCTCCCGCGCCGCCGCCACCTGCGGCGACACGGTCAGCACCAACGTCAAATCCGGATGCGGCGCAATCAGCCGCTTCAGCGCCGCGAACGCGCCCGCATCGGCCCCCTGCCCGTACACCTGATACGCGCCCGTCGAGTCGAAAAACCGGTCGCACAATACCCAGTTGCCGTCCGCCAGCGCCGGCCGGATGGTCCGCGCCACATGCTCCGCCCGCGCCGCGAAATGCAGCATCATCTCCGCCAGCGGCGCCAGATCAAGCCGCCCGCCCAGCAGCAGATCCCGCAGCATCTCCGCCCCCGGCGCCCCGCCCGGCTCCCGCGTCGTCACCACCCCAATCCCGCGCGCCCTGAGCCGCTCCGCCAACGCCCGCACCTGCGTCGACTTCCCCGCCCCCTCTCCCCCCTCAAACGTAATGAACCGCGCGGTCAAGGAAAGGCCTTCTTTTTTGAAAAAGAGAAGCAAAAAACTTTTGCTCCCTGGCGTACGCGGCCCGCGTCGCGCGGTAGGGCGGAAGAGCGAAGCGATATCCGCCTCTCACGCGCCGCAGCGCGCGTACCAGCTGCGTACGTCATGACGAGCCCTTGCGAAGCAATCCAGGATAACGCGGGATATCTTGCCTGTGATCCTAGTTTGCTCGGCGAGGGCTCGCAATGACCGCGAGAGCTGGAGCCAACACAGCCTCGCATGAACCGCGTTGCCCTTCGTGAAACTCTTCGCGTGCTTCGTGCCTTCGTGGTCGAATATCTTGGCGGCGCACAAGAGATGTTTGTGAAAGAGAACGCTTAACCAAATATTCACTCCGGTGTCGGAGTATGCACAGGCCGGAACGATGCGCGCCCCTCACCGCGGTCCGCTCTGCTAAGGAAACACGCAATGGCCAAACGCCTCGTCGCCCTCATGCTGTGCGCCGCGTCCTGCCTGCATTCGCCACCACCACCCGCCGCCAATTGCCCCTGGTATGTCCCCATTTGCGCCGCCGAAGGCGTCCATCGCGGCTGAACCTATTTCGGAAACAAATCAATCGCCGTGGCCGGCGCCGACAATGTCAACGCCCCCTGCGCGTGATCCTGCAAAACCCCCAACGGAATCGCAACAATGCCCGAGGCCGCCTGCCGCAGCACAACCCCGTCCACCATTGCGGTCCCGCCGCAACACCCCGCCAACGTAATATCCACCTCTTTGGACGCCGGCGCCATCAGCATCGCCATATAGCCGCCAAGCTGCCGGGCCCCCGCGCGCATCGCGTCATTGCCCTGCCGCACCGCATCCAGCAGATACGCAACCGCAATCGTCCGCCCCGCCGGCAGCTTCACCGCCAGGTCGATTTCGATATTCAGCGTGCCTTTCGGCTGGTCCGTCTGCACCATCACGCCGCGCGCCACCCAATCCGCCCGCGCCGGCAGCGTCACCACCCCGTCCGCGCCCACAGGTATCTCGATCCGCTTGCCGCCGTCATCGACCCACGCGCGGATCGGTGCATGGTTCGTCTTGTCCGCATGGCCGATCGACAGCAGAAAAATCAGCTTGTCCCGCTGCGCCGCCGGCACCGCATCGAACGCACCCCGAAACCCCGCCAGCCGCGCAAACGGAATGGCCGCATTCTCCGCCCGCGCCGCGCCGCCCCCCAGCAGCCAAGCCGCAAGCACCGTCCCCCCAAAACCCAAAAACCGCCATCGACCATTCATGGCTGCGAACCTATAGCCTCACCGTCGATGACGCGCCACGGCGAAGCAATCCAGGGGAACCCGCCATATCGCGCGCACGCGCGTGCACTGCGTCGCAAGCGCGCGCAACGACGTCGGTAGTCTTAGGCTGTGCTTGAACCCGCCGCCCTCGCACCACCCGAACCGCGCACGCCAGCCCAAAACGAGCTTGACATGCACCGTTAATTCATCTAACGTCCATCCCATGCCGATCCCCGCCCGCATCCTCCGTGCCGCCGCCCAGGACATAAGCCGCCCCGACACCGGCGCGTCCGCCACGCGCGACCATATCCTCAACGTCGCCCAGCACCTGATGGCAACCTATGGCAGCGAGGACATCACCTTCGCCAACCTGGCCATCGCGCTGTGCATGGGCACCACCACGCTGCGCCGCCAGTTCGCGGACATACACGCGCTGCTCGGCGAAGTCCTGCGCCGCCACGTGCGCGGCATCTCCGCCGCGCTCGGCAAAGTTCCAGCCGGCACAACCGATCAGCGCAAAGCCCTGCGCGCCGCCTATTACAATTTCGCCCACGCCCCGTTCGGCGGCCTCACCGCCGCGCATCACCTGTTCCAGCGCGACCGCCATCTGCTGCCCCCCGACGAGCGCGAAACCATCGACATCATCCATGCCAATATGGGCCGCACGCTCGCAGGCGGGCTCGGCGCGGAAGCGCTGATGATGCTCGACTCCCCGTTCATGGAACTGGCCCGCATCGAAACCCTCTTGGCCACACCGACGGACGAGGTGAAACACGCGGCAACCAAGCCGGCACCGGCGCCACCAATGGTGCAACAAATCGTGCCACCCGGGCGCCCGGTGCCGCGCCCGGCCGACCCGGATGCGCCCGGCGCCTGGATTTTCCACGCCGGCATCCCGGGCCTGCCGCCCACCCCGGCCAATTTCGTCGTGCCGGAGGGAACACCCGAAAAGCCAGACCCCAGCCCCGGCCTTCGCCCGGCGCTGACCGCAAATTGTCTGGCCCTCGCCGCACCCCCCGCCAAGAACCGGGCCGCCCGCAGACTGGAACGCGCGTTGCTCGCCAACGCCCGCACGATGGCAAAATTCGCGGCGTCCCAGGCACCGCCTAAAACCCCGCCGCCTAAGCCCCCGTAACGTAATGCGCGAGCACGGCACCCGCGCGCCCGATCACGCCCAGCCGCGGCACATCCTCGCTCGCCAGCAACGGCACCTCAACCTGCGGCACCCCCTGCCCGCTCACGGTCAGCTTGCCCACCACATCGCCGCGCGAAACCGGCGCCGGCACCGGCTGTTCGTAATCGATCTTCACCACGGCGTGGGACCGCCAACTCCGCGGCATCGTCAAAACCAGGTCCCGCCCGCCCACCATCGGCACCGACGCCCGCTCGCCCAGATAGACCGGCGCATGATCGATGACGTCATACGCGGTAAACAAGGTCACATTCTCGAAATTCGCGAACGACCACGACAGCAGCCGCAAACTTTCCTCCACCCGCGCCGATTTGCTCGGCATGCCGTTCAGCACCATGATCACGCGCCGGCCGTTCCGCTCCGCACTGGCAACCAACCCGAACCCGCCCGCATCCGTATGTCCCGTCTTCAACCCGTCGGCCAATCCGCGCTGCACCAGCGGATTGCGATTATATTGCACAATCCCATGATAGGTGAATTGTTTCTCCGAATCGTAATGATAATCCTCCGGAAAATCGCGGATGATAGCCTTGGCCAACGTCGCGATATCGCGCACCGACATATGATGCGCCGGGTCCGGCCACCCGGTGCAATTGCGGAACACGGTGTGCGTCAGCCCAAGCCGCTTGGCCTCCGCATTCATGATTTCGACAAACTGCTCCTGCGTGCCGGCAATCCCCTCGGCCAGCACGATGCACGCATCGTTGCCGCTCTGAATGATCATGCCGCGGATCAGATTTTCCACCGTAATCTGCCCGCCCAGCTCGACGAACATCTTCGACCCCTGCGTCCGCCACGCCGCCTCGCTCACCGGCAAGGTCTGGTCCAGATGCAGCGCCCCGCTCTTCAGCCGCGAATAAACGATATACGCCGTCATCAGCTTCGTCATCGAGGACGGCGGCATTTCCACATCCGCCTGCTTGTCCAGCAGTACGGCACCCGTATTGAAATCCTCGATATAGGCCCATTGTGCAACCGTATCCATCGGCCCCATCGGCGTATTCGCCGGGGGCCCCGAAGCGGCGGTGAAATCCGCCCCCGCCTCCTCATCCTCGCCCCCGGCGGCCTTCTTCGCCGCCGCCTTCGGCACCACCCGCACCGCCTGCCGCGGTCTTGCCCACGCCGGCGCGCTCACCAAACCCACAGACGACCCCAGCAAGAAATCACGACGCAGCATTTTCCTGCCCTTTCAAAAAAATATGACTTCTTTTTTGAAAAAAAGAAGCAAAAAACTTTTGCTCGTACGCCCATGCCGTAGGCTGGGCTTCAGCCCACCATCTTCGCGCCGCACGCCGTCACGATCATGGCCGGGCGCGCTCTTCTTCGTGCCTTTCTCTTCGTGTTCTTCGTGGTAAAATCTCCACTGCGCCACCGCGGCCTCTGCGAGCCTGAAACCGCGACGATCTACTCTTCCACCGTAATCCGCGCATCCACCACGCCCGCCCCCAACGCCCGCCGCAATGCCGCATCCGCCTCCGCCACCGTCCGGAACGGCCCAGCGCGCACGGCGAACACCGTCTGCCGTCCCTCGCGCGACCGCAACACATCGCCCCCGAGTCCCGCCAGCTTCGCCGCCAGCATGTTGGCATAATCGAACCGCGCGAAACTCCCGGCCCGCAGCCATAATTCCGCCGGCGCCGGCGCCACCGCATGGATCACCTCCGGCATCCGGTCCGGCACCGCCGGGCCATGCGTCTCCGTCACCGGCGCGCCGATCACCCGCGTTACCCCCGCACCGCCGCCCGCACCCGGCGGCGGCAAATTCTGCGCGGTCACCACGCCCCGCGGCGCCGTCTTGATCTCCAATTGCGGCCCGCCGCCCACCTGGTCCACCACCCGATGGCTCAGCACCGTATCGACTTGCACCCGCACCCGCGCGACCCCATTTGGCGGGATCAGCAACAACTGCGCCGCCCGCGCCGAAAGCCCGATCACCCGCCCCGGATCAGCCGGCCCCCGCCCATTCACCCGCACCAGGATCAACCGGCCATTCTGCAAATTCGTCACCATCGCCACCGACGGCAGCTGAATCGTCTGCATCGCTGCCGTCAGCGCCGACCCGTCGTAAATCTCCCCGTCCGCCGTCAGCCCAGCCTGATCCGGCAGCACCTCCGCCAAGCCCGTCTCGTCGAGCGCGAAATTCTCCTCCGGATAATACCAGTGTCCATCAGCCTCGTACGGCGCACCAAGCTCATAATGCGGATGCGCCACCAATTTCGGTGCCGGCGGAGGTGGCTTCGTACAGCCGGCAAAGGCAAGGCAGAAGAGAAGTATGTTCTTTTTTGAAAAAAAGAACCAAAAAACTTTTGCTCTTTGAGTGCCGCGTAACATCACGCCGCCGCGTATCCCAGCAGACCCACTGCGAGCGCGTAATAATCGGATGGATTGTAGCGACGTATCACCTGGAAATTATGGTAGACCATGAAGGCTTCGCCGCCGGGCCCGTCCGGCAACACCAGCGCGCCCTTCACGTCCCCGCGCGAAAATGCGGCGCCATCCACCCGCCGCACGCCGTCCTTCTGCCAACTGGAAAGCGGCCGCATCTCGTCACGCCCGGAAGGCCCGCGATACCCATCCGGCACTTGCACCTGTTGCCCCCAAGGCTCGCCGGCCCGCCAGCCGCAGCGCGACAGATAATTCGCCACGCTGCCGAAAATATCCGGCCGGCTGGTCCAGATATCGCGCTTGCCGTCGCCATCCTCATCGACCGCATAAGCAAGATACGCGCTCGGCATGAATTGCGGCTGACCCATCGCGCCGGCGTAACTGCCGCTCATGCCGCGCGGCGAAATATCGCCGGCGTTCAAAATCCGCAGCGCCTTCAGCAACTCGCTCCGAAAGAACGCTGCCCGCCGCCCGTCATACGCCAGCGTCGCCAGCGCCTGGATCACCGAAAACCCGCCCGTATTGGCCCCGAACCCCGATTCCAGCCCCCAGATTCCCACTACCACACGAGGATCAACGCCATACTTGCCGCCGACCTGGGTCAGCAGCGTTTCATTCTGCCCGTAATGGTCGCGCGCCGCGCCCAGTCGCTTCGCCGGCAGCACGCGCGCGCGATATTGCACCCAGGTGAGCGTGAATTCCGGCTGATGCCGGTCCAGTCGCAGCACATCCGCGTTCGGCTGTACCCCGCGCAACGCCGCGTCGAGCACGTCGGGCCGCACCCCGTCCCGCGCCGCCTCGGCGCGCAGCCCGGCCAGGAACGCGGCGAACCCGCCCGCGCCATAGGCGGGCAGACAAATCGCCGACAACGCGGCGGGCATGACGAGTCGGCGGGTGAGCATGAGGGCATACTGCCACAGACGGCGACGCGTCGGCGAGTTTCAGAAAAGTAAGGCGTTTTTTGAAAAAAAGAACCAAAAAACTTTTGCCCCTCGGCGTACGCGGCCCGTTTCCACGTACGCCAACGCGTAAAAGTTTTTTGCTTCTTTTTTCAAAAAAGAAGGCCTTCCTTTCGCTTAGAACTTCACACTCGCCGCCAAACTGCCAAAATTAAACAACCCGCTGCGCGCCCCACGAAACGCCTGCGTCTGCCAGGTCTGCGTATACGTCACCCGCACGCCATACAGGATCACCGCCAGCCCGCCTTCGAACTCGCCGACATCCCAGGTGCGGTGCACGCTCGGCGTATTCCGGCGGAACGTGCTGCCGTCCAGCGTCACGTCATAGCCCACCGCCTGCCCATCGGCGCCGGCGAACGCGTACCACACCAGCGGCGCGGTCTGCGTGAACGCGTCGCTGCCATTCAGCCCCGGCGCGATGCGCGCCGTGCCGAAATCGCTGTTCAGCCCCTGCCCGACCCGCACCACGCCGCCGGCTTGCACATAGTCCCGCACATCGCCGAGCGCGCCGGTCACCGACGGCAACACGTCCACTTGCGCCACGTCGAAATCCGCGAGCGGCAGCCGCCAGGTGCGCTGCACCAGCAGGTTCGCCGCGATCTGGTCGGGCACCTGGTAATGCCAGCCGCGGTTCGGCGTATCGCCGATGATATTATGGAAGCCGTTCCGCACTTCCTCGCCCAGCGCCGCCGGCCCCACCACGCCCAGGCTCAAGGAGACCAGGTCGCGCGTGTCCGCCGTGTCATGGATCAGGCCACCGGTCAGCAGCAGCACGCCGGCGTAAGGCCGATCCTGCGGATTCGGTGGATCGAGTTGCGTGTCGTGCGGCGTGAACAGGCTTTGCGTCAGTTCCAGCGACACCCGTGTGGTGCCGTCCCCCCAGATCGCGTGCCCCAGCCCGGCGCCCGCATCCACGGCATCGGCGCCCGACGTCCAGCCGATACGCAACCCGCTGGTATAATACTGGTCCGACGTCCCCTTGAGCGTGGAGACCGCGTCGTTCTCGGCCTGCAGGGTCCAGATACTGTCCGGATCAGGCGCCGTTTGGGCGAAGGCGGCGGTTGCGGCGACTGCCATCGGCAGGGCCAGCAGGAGCGTCGATATGTTGGAGCGCATGGGTGTTCCGGGCGGTGACGTGTCTCTTTGTAAGCGCACGTGTCGCGGCGTGTAACCCCCGGCGCCTGGCCATGGTTGCCGGCAAAAAATCCCCCTCCTGTGTGGGCCAGTTCACAACCGTGCCGGGGCGCGGGTGGCAATGATGCGGGGCGCCGACGGAATGGCCGCCGCGCACATCACGGAGAGCCACCATGGTTAAAATGTATCGCGGTCTTCTGGTTGCCAGCCTGGTCATCGGCGTCGCTGCAACCAGCGCCACCTTCGCCAGCAGCCAGAACAGCGGCACCGAGCAGCGGCCGCTCCTTGCCGACTGGCGGCTGGACTGGCTGCACGGCGATCTGCCGCAGTGGCGCGGGTTCGTCAGGATCGACCAGGCTAACGGGCAGTAATGGCGACCGGCGTTTACGCCCGCTCGCGCCGTCGTTGCGAGCCGCGGCGAAGCAATCCAGGCTGACACACGAGATTTTGTGTGCCCGCCTGGATTGCTTCGCCGCGGCGCGCGATGAACAAGGTCTTCTTTTTTGAAAAAAAAGCAAAAAACTTTTGCCACTTGGCATATGCGGCCAACTCGGAATGGGCCGCGTGTGCCAAGGAGCAAAAGTTTTTTGCTTCTTTTTTTCAAAAAAGAAGACCTTCCTTCCTTAAACGAACGCCACCGCCCGCTGCAAAGTCATCAGCATGGCGGCGACGCTGGCGAACAGGATCAGCACGATGATCGGCAGCAGGATCAGTGCCGGGTCGATGGCGCCGAGCCGTTCGCGCACGTGCATAGGTGACGCGGGCGGTGCCGGCGGCGGCGGCGGCGCGTCGTCGGCGGCGAGTTGCGCGATGGCGTCGCCGAGGAAATCGGCGGCGCCGGCGGAGTGGCGGACGGTCGCCACCACCCAGGTGCTGCGCACGCCGGGGCGCCGCGTGACGGCACGGGCGGCGGTGGCGTCCACGCTGGACCAGCTATCGATGGAAGGGTCGATGATCATTGTCGGTCTCCCGCTTCATGGGCCCGGCGGACAATCCGTGGGGCGCAGGGACACCATGCAGCGTGCCGTGGGGGCCATCTGTGAAGCAGCCCACAGGCGGTCGGAAATTTTTGCCGCCCGGGAGAGCCCGCGTCAGCGCATCAAACGACGTAGCCCAGCCGGTCGATCGTGGGTTGCAGGATCGGGATGACGGGTTCGAGCTGGGGCAGATAGTTGCGGTAGCGGTAGCGGGAGCGGTCATAGAGTTTTTCGGAGACCTGCGCGTAGCTCGCGGTGCGGGCGTAGCGGCGGTTTTCATGGAAGGCGAGGCACGCGGGATCGAAATCTTCGCCGACGAAGGCCAGGACACGGCGAATGGCGGCCTCCTGGTCGTCGATGATGTCCTCGTAGCGGACGGGCAGATAGCGCAGGCTGAGTTCGGCGCGGTAATGTTCCACCAGATCCATGATCAGCACGTAATGACGGGCGGCCGATTCCAGCGAATAGGCGCAGTAGAAGCCGTGCGTGAGCAGGTTGGAGAATACCGAGAGCACGACATCGAGCGGGTGGCGTATCAGGTGCAGCAGCGGGGATTGCGGGAACAGCAACGAGATCAGGCCGAGGTCGGTTTCGTTCAGCGGCATCTTGTCGGTGAACCACGCGGCCCCTGGCGGCACGATACCGAGTTGGGCGACACGGCGCAGATAATGGTCGCGCAGATTATCGAGGTCCTCGCGATGGTCGCCCATCCAGAGTTCGGCCAACGCCTCAGGATAGGTCAGCGGACTTTCCAGCATGCGCGGCATCAGGTTGGTCAGTTCGTGGATGATCGGCAATTCGTCGCCGGCGGCGATGCGCGGGTGGGCGGTGAGCGTCTGTTCCAGCAGCGTGGTGCCGGAACGTGGGAAGCCGAGCACAAAAATCGGTTGCGCGACGTCCGTGCGGGTGGTGGCGCGCGGCAAGGTGCGCATGCGTTTGGCAACGAAAAATCTCTTCAGGCGCGCGGTGATGTGTTGCGCGTGCTCGGCGAGATATGCGGTGCCGGATATTTCACGCAGGCGGCGCTTGCCTTCCTCATAGGCGGCGAATGCCTCCGCGTAACGGCCCATCTGGTCGAGCAGCCGGCCTTTTTCAAGATATTCGCTGGCGCCGAGCTCGTTCGACCGGGCGGCCATGGCGTCGAGCAAGGCGACCGCGGCCGGCGCGTCGCGCATGCGGCCGAGCACGATGGCGCGCAGCAGGCTGATGCTCTGGTTGCCGGGGAACTGCTGCTCGGCGCGGTCGAGCAATGACATCGCGGCGGCGAGATCGCGGTCGGCCTCCTCGAGCCGTGCGGCGCCCAGCAACGCGTGCAGGCTGTTTGGCGCCGCCTGCAACGATTCTGCGTACAGCGCGCGGGCCTGGGCCATCTTGCCCTGGTTCTTCAGGCACAAAGCGAGGTTGGCGAGCACCACCGGGTCGCGCGCGCCGGACAGGTCCAGCGCGCGGACATAATGGAATTCGCCGATGGCCGGCCGATGCGCCTCGGTGAACACCATGCCCATCAGATAATGCGACTGCGCATTTTCGGGCGCGATGCGGATGGCGTTGCGCGCGTGGCGTTCGGCTTCGGCGACGGCGCCGCGGCCAAGCAGCAGCAGCGTGATTTCGTTGGTCGCCCAGAAGTTATTCGGCTCCAGCGTCACGATGCGGCGGATCAGCGCCTCGGTGGCGGCCGCGTTGTTCTGCGATTTGCGGATTTCATAGAGCACGCCGAGCGCGATGGCGCGGCCAGGCGCCAGCTCCAGCACGTCGAGCGCGAGGCGCTCGGCGGTGTCGCTGTCACCATCGCGGATCGCCTGCTGCGCCCGCTCCTCCAGCGGCACCAGGTGGCGATGGGCTTCCGGCGCGCCGAGCGAGGCCAGATTGAGCTCGCAACAGCGCGCGCGGCTGAGGCCGCTGCCGCAGGGACATAAACGCTGTTGCAATGAGACGCTCATGTAAGGATGGCCCCGAAATACGTCATTGCGAGCCGCGGCGAAGCAATGACGCTGGGAGTTATGCAGTGGGACCGAGCGGAATGGAAGCGGCTTTGCGGTTCAGTGGGCGACGAAGCCGCCATCGACCGGCAGGGCGACGCCGAGCACGAAGCTCGCGCCGGGGCTGCATAGCCAGAGCACCGAGGCGGCGATCTCGTCGGCGCGGCCCATCCGGCCGATCGGCTGGTCGCGCAGGAATGCCTGCATGGCGGCCGGATCGATCCCGTCGCCCATCGGCGTGTCGACGCAGCCGGGGCAGATCGCGTTCACGCGGATGCCGTGCGCTGCGTAGTCCAGCGCCGCGCATTTGGTCAGGCCGATCACGCCGTGCTTGCTGGCATGATAGGCGGCCCGTCCGGGCAGGCCCACCAGGCCGCCGAGCGACGCGCAATTGACGATCGCCCCGCTGCCCTGGATCTTCATCTGCAACAACTCATGCTTCATGCAGGCCCAGACGCCGCGCAGATTGACCGCATTCACCTCGTCGAACCCGGCAGCCGTTTCGGTGGTGACATCGCCCATCGGGCCGAGAATGCCGGCATTATTATAGGCCATGTCGAGCCGGCCAAAGACTTCGACCGCCCGCCGCACCGCGCCCTGCGCCTGCGCCTCGTCGGTCACGTCGCAGGTGACGGCAATCGCGCGATGGCCGGCCGTCGTGAGCTGTTCTGTGGCCGCGCGCAGCGCGGGTTCATTGCGGTCGGCAAGCACCACCGCGGCGCCGGCGTGCGCGAACGCCGTGGCCGTCGCGAGGCCCATGCCGGAGGCGGCGCCGGTGACGAGGGCGACGTTGTTGGCGAAATCATAGGTGGGGGTCATGGTCATGGGGGGCCTCATGAGAAAGTAAGGTCTTCTTTTTTGAAAACAAGAAACAAAAACTTTTGCGCTCAGCGCAGGCAGCATTTCGTTTTGCGTACGTCATTGCGAGCCGCGGACACTGTTATTTTCCGTATTGCGTTTCGCTGACGTGCTCCAGCCATTCTACGACCGATCCGTTCAGCTTTTCCTGAATCGCGATATGGCTCATGGCGGTGGTGGCGGTGGCGCCGTGCCAGTGTTTTTCGCCGGGCGCAAACCAGACCACGTCGCCGGGGCGGATTTCCTCGATGACGCCGCCGTCACGCTGCACCCAGCCGCAGCCGGCGGTGACGATCAGCGTCTGGCCCAGCGGATGGGTGTGCCAGGCGGTGCGCGCGCCCGGCTCGAACGTCACCAGCGCACCGCTCACGCGCGCGGGATCGGGCGCGGTAAACAGCGGGTCGATCCGCACCGTGCCGGTAAACCAGTCCGCCGGGCCGCGGCCGGAAGGCTGCGCGCCGGCGCGTTTGATGTCCATGGTCTGTCGCCTTTGACGTGTCCGACGCAAACATGGCGGCGCATGGCGCCGGCGACTAGGCTGTATGACCGGCATGGACTTATGAACAAAGTTCATGAATGGCGGGCGGGCTTGAGATCACGCCCCTCCGTCGTTGCGGGCCGCGGCGAAGCCATCCAGAGTAACGGACGCGATTTCGCGCGCGTGGACATGGTGCGCCGAAGGCCACCCTAGGGCGGCGCGCAATGACGATGGGGAGGTGCCGTCTTGAATTCTGACCATGGCCTGAAACGGCAGATGCGCTTGCGGGACCTGGTGCTGGCGCAGGTGCTGACCGTGGTCGGCAGTTCCTGGGTGGGTATCGCGGCCGGTGTGGGGCAGGCGCAATTCGTGGTGTGGCTGCTGGCATTTGCCTTTTTCTACGCGCCGATGGCCGTCGCGGTGTATTATCTCAATCGCGCCATGCCGCTGGAGGGCGGGTTATACGAGTGGGCGCGGGCGGCGTTCGGCGATGCCGCCGGGTTCATGGTGGCGTGGAATATCTGGGCCTATGCGTTGAGCTCGATCGCCACGATCCTGTTCCAGGTGCCAAGCGAAATGGCCTATATGATCGGGCCGGCGGCGGCCGGGCTGCCGGAAAACCATGCGTTCGTCTATATGTTTCTGGCCGCGGTGGTGGCGTTGCTGACCTGGACGGCGGTGCGCGGGCTCAGCCTGGGCAAATGGATCCACGATGTCAGCGGTGCGGCGATGATCTTGGCGTTCACGCTGCTGATCGCGTCGCCGTTATGGGCGTGGTTCGGCGGAGCCCCGTTGCGCTATGCGCCGTTCGCGCTGCATGTGCCGCCGACCGATTTGACGTCGCTGTCGTTGCTCGGACAGGTGCTGTTTGCCGCGTCGGGCCTGGAATATATCGCCATCATGGCCGGCGAGACGCATGCCGCCGGCAGCGCGATCGGGCGGTCGGTGGTGGTGGCGACGCCGATTATCGTGACGATGTTCGTGCTGGGGACAGCGTCGGTGGTAAGCATCCATGGGCTGCATGCGGGCACGCCGATCAATTACGTGGCGCCGATTCCGCAAACGCTGACGCTGGCGTTCGGGAATGCGGGTTTGGCGGCACTGATTGCCAAGGGATCTATTCTGCTGCTGCAAATCCGGATTTTGGGGGCGGCGAGTTTTTTATTCACCGGCGCGACGCGGTTGCCGATGACGGCCGGATGGGACGGGCTCATTCCCGATTGGTTTACACGCCTGCATCCGCGCTATCTGACACCGACTCATTCCATTTACGTCACCGGCGCGGTGGTGGCCGCACTGCTGGTGCTGGGCAGCGCCGGCGTGCACGCGGCGGAGGCGTTCGGCGTGCTCAATGATGCGAGCTCGGAATTCTATGCGCTGGCCTATCTGGCGATGTTTCTGATTCCCATTCTGGGCGCGCGGCGGGTGCGCGATGGGTTGCCGCGGTGGGTGGCGCCGGCATGTGGGGCGGGGGTTTTGGCGATTTCGTTTGTGCTGGTGCTGAACGCGTATCCGTTTGTGGATGTGGCGAGTCCGGTGGTGTTTGCGGTGAAAATCGTGGGGACGATTTTGTTGGTGAATGGGTGCGGGTTTGGGTTTTATTGGGTTAGGCGTCGGGCTTGACTCCGGCTCTCGCCGTCATTGCGACCCGCGGCGAAGCAATCCAGGGCGAGCAGCTTCGTTTTTTCAAAAAAGCATTCCTTACTTCTTTTTATATCCCCCCAGCTTGCAGATATGCCGCCAATGTTCCGGCGATACCGGGGCGACACTCAGGCGGCTCAGGCGGAGGAGGGCGAAACCTTCCAGTGCGGGGTCGGATTTCATTTGGGCCAGCGTGACGGGGGTGGGCAGCGGGGCGAGCGCGCGCATGTCGACGCAGGACCAGTCGCCTTCGGTGGCGGTGGGGTCGGGGTAGGCTTCGCGGGCGACTTCGACGATGCCGACGATCTCGCGGCCGATGTTGGAGTGGTAGAAGAAGGCGAGGTCGCCTTTGTGCATGGCGCGCAGGTTGTTGCGGGCCATATAGTTGCGCACGCCGGTCCAGGGCTCGATGCCGTGCGCGACCTGCTGGGACCAGCTGAAGGCATCGGGCTCGGATTTGACCAGCCAGTGGGCGCGCGGCGGGCGCGTCATGCGAGCAGTTCGCCGTCGCGGAACACGGTGCGGAACGGGCGGATGACGACGCTTTCGAACAGGCCGGCGCGGGCGTAGGGGTCGGACTCGGCGAAGCCGGCGGCGGCGGCGTAGTCCTCGACGTCGACCAACAACAGGCTGCCGCAGGACCGGCCCTCGGGATCAAGCAGCGGGCCGGCGAGTTTCAGCTTTTCGGCGAAGGTAGCAAGATAGGCCAGGTGGGTTGCGCGCACGGCGAGACGGAGTTCGAGACTTTGGGGCTTGTCGGTGCAGACCAGGGCGAACAGCATGCGGGGGGCCTTGTGGTGCGAAAGAGGGGCGCAAGGTAGGGCGTGTTAAGCTTGCCTTCAAACGGGCGCGCGGGTCTGGTAGGGAGATAAACGTGGATGCAAGCACCTCCATAGCGGCGCGCCCGACGCGAGGCCGATTGCTGCACCGCTTCGCCAATCCTGGGCGATTTCTGCGGCTGGCGGCGCGTGTGCAGCCCTTCCTGACCTGGCCGGCGCTGCTCTGCACGGCGGTGGGCCTGTATGGCGGGCTGTTCCTGTCCCCGGCCGACTACCAGCAGGGCGACATGGTGCGGATCATGTATATCCATGTGCCGGCGGCGTGGCTGGCCAGCCAGGGCTATGCGGCGCTCGCGCTGGCGAGCCTGCTCTCCCTGGTGTGGCGGCATCCGCTGGCGGATCTCGCGGCGGTGGAGATCGGGCCGGTCGGCGCCGCGGTGACCGCGCTGTGCCTGGCGACCGGCAGCCTGTGGGGCAAGCCGACCTGGGGCACCTGGTGGGTGTGGGATGCCCGGTTGACCAGCGTGCTGGTGCTGTTTTTCCTCTATATCGGCCACATGATGCTGGTGCGCGCGTTCGATGAGCCGGAGCGCGGCTATCGCGCCGGTGCCATTCTGGCGCTGATCGGGGCGGTGGATTTGCCGATCATCAAATACAGCGTCGCGTGGTGGAACACGCTGCATCAGCCGGCGAGCATTACGCTGACCGGGGCGCCGACCATTGCGGGCAGCCTGCTATGGCCGCTGGCATTCTCGACGCTGGGGCTGACGCTGGGCTTCTGGGCGGTGGTGACGGCGCGGCTGCGGGCGGCGGTGATGGAGCGGCGGGTTCGCGGGTTGCTGAGCGCGCAGGCCGCGGCCGCATGACCCACCTGCCCTATATTCTGGCCGCCTATGCGCTGTTCGCGGTGGTGGTCGTGGGTCTGGCGGTCGGCGCCGGGGTGCGGCTGCGGCAGGCCACGGCGCGGTTGCGCGCGGTGGATAAACGGACGGGATCGCGATGACGCGCAAGCATCGGCGGCTGGTGGTGGTGGCGGTGTGCATGGCCGGCGTGGGCGGTGCCGCAGCGCTGACGCTGAACGCGTTCCGCGACACGCTGGTGTTCTTCATGACGCCGGCGGATCTGGCCGAGAAGAACCCGCCGCCGGGGCAGACCATACGGCTCGGCGGGATGGTGGAGGCGGGCTCGGTGCATCGCGAGACGGTGGATGGCACGCCGGAGGCGAGGTTCAAGGTGACGGATGGGAAGGCCTCGGTGGAGGTTTCGTATAGCGGGATCCTGCCGGATTTGTTTCGCGAGGGTCAGGGCGTGGTGACGCTGGGCGCGTTGCAGCCGGACCATTCGTTCCGGGCCGAGGAGGTGCTGGCCAAGCATGACGAGACCTATATGCCGAAGGATGTAGCGGATGCGCTCAAGAAGCGCGGATACTGGAAACCGGGGATGAAGGCGGCAGGGTCGTGAAGACAGCATGTTCTTTTTTGAAAAACAGAACTAAAAAACTTTTGGCAGTTCGGATGCGCGCAAGCTCGGTATTGTTCGCGTCAGATGATGAAGGCGCGGGAGCAAAAGTTTTTTGCTTCTTTTTTTCAAAAAAGAAGGCGTTTTTCGCATGATACCGGAATTAGGAAATTACGCGCTCGCCTTGGCGGTGTGCTTGTCACTGGCGCAGGCGGTGATGGGCATCTGGGGCGCGGGGCGGCGCGATGCGCGGATGATGGCGGCGACGCCGGGCCTTGCGATCGGGCAGTTTCTGGCGCTTGCGGCGGCGGCCGGCGCGCTGGTTTGGGCCGCGGTGCATGACGATTTCTCGGTGACCAATATCGCCGAGAATAGCTCGACGCTGAAACCACTTCTCTACAAAATTACCGGCACCTGGGGGAATCACGAAGGGTCGATCCTGCTGTGGGGCCTGATCCTCGCCGTATGCGGCGCGGCCGTTTCGCTGGCGGGCGGAAATTTGCCGACCGCGCTGCGCGCGCGGGTGCTCGGCGTGCTGGGCGGCACGTCCTGCGGGTTCTTGCTGTTCGCGCTGACGACATCGAACCCGTTCCTGCGCAGTTGGCCGCCGGTGGATGAAGGCGCCGGCATGAACCCGCTGCTGCAGGATCCGGGTTTGGCGTTCCATCCGCCGATTTTGTACACCGGCTATGTCGGGTTCGCGGTGCCGTTCGCATTCGCGGTGGCGGCGCTGATCGAGGGGCGGATCGATGCGGCGTGGGGCCGCTGGGTGCGGCCGTGGGCGCTGACATCCTGGTGCTTTCTCACCTGCGGCATCGCGCTGGGGTCCTGGTGGGCGTATTATGAGCTCGGCTGGGGCGGCTACTGGTTCTGGGATCCGGTGGAGAATGCGTCGCTGATGCCGTGGCTGACCGGCACGGCTTTGGTGCATTCGGCGATCGTGGTGGAGAAGCGCGAAAGCCTGAAGATCTGGACCGTGCTGCTGGCGATCGGCACGTTCTCGTTCTCGCTGTCGGGGACGTTCCTGGTGCGGTCCGGGATTTTGAATTCGGTGCATTCGTTCGCCAATGACCCGGCGCGGGGGATATTCATTCTCGCGTTGCTGGGGCTGCTGATCGGCGGGTCGCTGGCGCTGTTCGCGCTGCGGGCGCCGCGGCTGGCGTCCGGCGGCGTGTTCGCGCCGATTTCGCGCGAGGGCGCGCTGATCCTGAATAATATTTTCCTGTGCACGATTTGCGCGGTGGTGGTGGTCGGCACGATGTACCCGCCGTTCGCCGATCTGCTGTTCGGGCTGAAAATCAGCGTCGGCGCGCCGTTCTTCAATGCCACCGTGCTGCCGCTGGCGCTGCCGCTGTTCGCGGCGATGGCGGTGGGACCGCTGCTGCCGTGGAAGCGCGCCAAGCTGTGGCCCGTGGTGGTGCATGCCTGGTGGGCGGGGCTCGCGGCTTTGGTGGTCAGCGGGTTCTGCGTCATCGGCATGAAGATCATTCCGGCGCTGGCGTTCGGGCTCGCGACCTGGATCATTCTGGGCAGCTTCGCCGAAGTGGTGGAACGCACGATGCTGTTCCGCACGCCGGTGGCAAGCTCGGTGCGGCGGGCGCGCGGCTTGCCGACCGCGGTGCTGGGCGCCGCCCTGGCGCATGCCGGCGTGGGGGTGACGATCGCGGGGCTGGCCGGGTCTTCCTTGTCCACGCAAACGATCGTTTCGGAGAAATTGGGCGATACGTTCAAGGCGAGCGGCTATGACGTGACGCTGGTGGATCTCGCCGACCGGACGGGGCCGAATTATAATTCGCGCGTCGCGACATTGTTGGTGGCCCGCAATGGCGTGCCGAAGATGGTGCTGTATCCGTCGCGGCGGAATTTCACCATCCAGCACCAGACGACCTATGATGTCGCCATCCACACGAATTTTCTGTGGGATATCTATGCGGTGCTCGGGGACGAGCATAACGGCGAGGCGGTGATACGCTTCCATGTGAACGTGCTGGCGCCGTGGATCTGGCTCGGGGCGGCGATCATGGCGCTGGGCGGGGCGCTGTCGCTGGCGGACCGGCGGCTGCGCGTGGGGGCGCCGGCGCGGGCGCGCCTGGTGGTGACGGCGTGACGTTCGACCGGCGGCAAGCGCTGGCGCTGGTGCCGCTGGGCCTGGTGGGGGCCGCGGGATTCGCGTTCTGGCGCATGCTGGACCGGATGGAGGTGGGCAAGTTCGACCCGCATGACATCGGCAATCCGATGCTCGGCAAGAAAGTGCCGCCGTTCGCGATGCCGGGCCTGCGCGGCGCGCCTGGGTTCAGCGCCGCGGACCTGCAGGCCGCGGCGGCGCAGGGGCCGGTGCTGGTGAATTTCTTCGCGAGCTGGTGCATTCCGTGCGCGGAAGAAGCCGATCTGCTCGGCCAGTTGACCGCCGAGGGCATGGTGTTCTGGGGCGTCACCTACGAGGACAAGCCGGACGCGGTGGAAGCGTATCTCGGGAAATACGGCAATCCGTACAAACGGCTGGCGAACGACGCAAACGGACGCGTGGCAATCGACTGGGGCGTCTATGGCGTGCCGGAAACGTTCCTGATCGACCGGAATGGCGTGGTGCGCTGGCACAAGGCGGGACCGCTGACCGACGACGCCGTGCGGACGGAGCTGAGACCGGCGATGCGGGCGGTGGCGTGAGAGAAGAAGGAAGAAAGGCGGGGGGCGTCGTGCGCAGCACGCATTCGCGTGACGTGCGCAGCACGCATTCGCGTGACGCCCCCTCGACCCCCGCTAAGGACAAGTCCTTAGAACCTGTTTGTTCGATTGGGAGACAACGACAACGGGGGGGGGGGGCGCCTGCGTACCGTGATGACGCCACGTGTGCTCCCCCCGTTGTCCCCCAACCAAGTAATGGGGCCTGGGGACTTGTCCCCGTCGTGCGACGCACGCATTCGCGTGACGGGGGCCCAGGGGGGGGCCCAGGGGGCAGAGCCCCCTGGCCTTTCCTTGCCTTCCTGCTCTGTCTCGCCGTCACACCCGCATGGGCGGTCTCGGATCCGTCCGAAATGCTGCGCGATCCGCGGCTCGAGGCGCGCGCCGAGACGATCGGCAGCCAGTTGCGGTGTCTGGTGTGTCAGAACGAGTCGATCGAGGAGAGCCAGGCGCCGCTGGCGCATGATTTGCGCCAGGTGGTGCGCGAGCGGGTGGTGGCGGGCGATACCGACCAGCAGGTGATCGACTGGGTGGTGGCGCGTTATGGCACGTTCGTGCGGCTGCGGCCGCCATTGATGGCCAGCACGGTGTTGCTCTATGCGACGCCTTTGCTGGGGCTGCTGATTGGCGGGATCGCGGCCTGGTGGGGCCGAAGGCGGGCCGTGTCGGGCGCCGGTCCCGCGCCGCTGACCGCCGGCGAGCAGGCCAAGCTGCGGGAGCTGACGGGGAAAATATGATCTGGCTGTGGGTTGTGGCCCTGGCCGTGGTGACGGTGGCGCCGCTGCTGTTGTACGCACGGCGTGGCGGGGGCTTGCGCGGCCGCCAGGAGGCGGCGCTGGCGCTGCATCGGGCGCAGTTGCAGGAGCTGGACCGCGACCTGGAGGAAGGGCGCCTGGTGCCGTCCGAGCATGAGGCGGCCAAGCTGGAGGTGCAGCGGCGGCTGCTGGCCGATGCGGCGCTGGCGGAGCCGGTGCAGGCGCGGTCGAGCGCGCTGGCGATCGGGCTCGCGGCCTTGCTGGTGCCGGCGACGGCGCTGGGGCTGTATCTGAGCGTCGGGCATCCGGAGTTTCCACCCAAGGGACGCGACGCGCCGCCGCCGCTGACGCCGGAGCAGCAGGCGAAGGCGGAGGCGGATGACCGCGCGCTGGCGCAGTTGCGGGCACGGCTGCAATTCATGGATCCGCACGCGCCGCGCACGCTGGAGGGCTATTTGCTGCTGGGCCGCACCGAATTGTCGCGCGGCGAGCTGCCGGAAGCGGCGGCGGCGTTCCAGCATGTGCTGGAGGAGCGGTTCGATCCGACCTTGGCGGCGGAGACGGCCGAGGTGCTGACCCAGGCGTCGGGGCGCATTACGCCGGAGGCGCTGGCGCTGTTCAAGCGCGCGGTGGCCGAGGCGCCGCCGGATGCGAAATGGAAGCCGATGGCGGAACAGCGCATCGCCGAGGCGCGCGGCTCGTGAGCGAGCCTGAGAAACCGGTCGTTGACGCGCCGGTGGAGAAGCCCCCTGCCCCGGTGCTGCCGAAGGAGATCGGCGGGGCGAAGGGGCCGGAGCCGACGCGGTATGGCGATTGGGAGCATAAGGGGCGGTGCACCGATTTTTAGCCCGGACGGACGAGCGGGCGTTGACCGCGGGCACGTCTCGTCATTGCCAGCCGCGGCGAAGCCCAGCCGCGGCGAAGCAATGACGGGGAAGAACGGTGTGAGGGAAGCTTGCCATGATCAGGGTCGGGATCCTGGTGTTTCCGCTGGTGCAGCAGTTGGATGTCACGGGGCCTTATGAGGTGTTTGCGTCGCTGCCGGCGACGGCGGTGGTGCTTGTAGCGGCGACGGGCGACCCGGTTGCTTCGGCGACCGGCTTGGTGCTGACACCGAACGTAACGTTTTCCGAGTGCCCGGCACTCGATGTGATTTGCGTGCCGGGGGGTGCGGGGATCAATGCGCTGTTGCGGGACGCGGCGACGCTGGATTTCGTGCGGCTTCAGGCGGCGTCATGCCGGTATGTGACGGCCGTGTGCACGGGCGCGCTGGTGCTGGGGGCGGCAGGATTGTTACGGGGCAAGCGGGCGACGACGCATTGGGCGGCGCATGATTTGCTGGCGTCGTTCGGTGCGATCCCGGTGCGCGCGCGCGTGGTGCGCGATGGCGCTCTGTTTACCGGCGGCGGGGTGACGGCCGGGATCGATTTTGCGCTGACGCTGGCGGCGGAAATGGCGGGGCGGGCGGCGGCAGAGGCGATCCAGCTCAGCCTGGAATACGCGCCGGCGCCGCCGTTTGATGCGGGGTCGCCGGAGACGGCGCCGGCGGCGGTGGTGGCCGCGGTGCGGGCGCGCGGGGCGCGGGCGCGGGCGGAGCGGGAGGCGTGGGCAGCGGAGTTTGCGGGCGCGGTGGAGCGCCCGTGATTTCATACCAACCAGCTTTGGCTCACAGCGCGTAGCGTATGAAATGCAAGTGTTGCGGCAGTGCGGCGCTGCGCTTGCGGGCGGCGGGCCGCGGGGCGTGGCTCAGCAACCCATGCATCGTTAGGGCTAGCCATCGAAACAGCCTGGCACATGTCGGCGGTGATTGGATAGCATTTCGGCCATGGCGGCGATCGAGATCAGGGCTTTGCACGACGAACCGGCAGTGCGGGCCGCGTTGCGGGACATGCTGATCGAGACGGTGGCGCAGGGCGGGTCGGTGAGTTTCATGCATCCGTTGGCGGCAGAGGATGCGGATGCGTTCTGGGCGGCGGCGCTGGCAGCGGCGGGGCGCGTGGTGCTTGGGGCGTGGCGGGCCGAGGCGCTCGTGGGCACGGTGACGCTGATGCTGGATTGTCCGCCGAACCAGCCGCATCGCGCGGAAATTGCCAAGATGATGACGCTGGCGCGCTATCGCGGGCGCGGCGTGGCGACCGCGCTGATGCAGGCGGCGGAGGCGCTGGCGGTGGCGCGGGGGCGCACGCTGCTGGTGCTCGATACGGCGACGGAGGGAGGCGCTTCGGGGCTTTATGAGCGGCTGGGGTTTGTGTTTGCGGGGGAAATTCCGGGCTATGCGTTGAAGCCGCACGGGGGGCTTACGGGGACGCGGATTTATTGGAAGCGGGTTGGCGGTTGATGCCGTGGACAACGCCGGCTGGCGTGAGCGCTCGTGGTCTTTTGGTTTTTTCAAAAAAAGAACGCGTGTTCCTGCCTTCCTTGCGTCCGCGGCCAAGCTGGTGCTTCATCCTGGAAATGCGCGCCTCCGTCATCCAGTTCGAGCCCGGTGCCAGCAAGGCGGACAATATCGCGGCACTGCGCCCGCTGATCGAGGCGGCGATCGACGCCGACCGGCCGGACCTGATCAGCCTGCCGGAAATGTGGAGCTGCCTGGGCGCCGGGCGCGCCACCAAGCTCGCGGAGGCCGAAGCCCTGCCGCCCGAGCCACCCGGCGCGGCGTATGCGTTCCTGCGCGACACCGCGCGGCGCCACCATATCCTGGTGCATGGCGGCTCGATCGGTGAACGTGTCGGCGACACTTTGTTCAACACGAGCCTGCTGTTCGGCCCCGACGGCGCGGAGCTGGCCCGCTACCGCAAAATTCATCTGTTCGACGTCACCACGCCGACCGGCCAGGGCTACCGTGAGAGCAGCCTGTTCGGCGCCGGCGATAACATTGCGGTCGGGCGCACCGCCACGCATGGCCTGGGCCTGGCGATCTGCTACGATATCCGGTTCCCCGAACTGTTTCTTGCCCTGCGCCGCGCCGGCGCCGAGGTGATTTTCGTGCCGGCCGCCTTCACCAGCGAGACTGGCCGCGACCATTGGGAAATCCTGCTGCGCGCCCGCGCGATCGAAACCCAGTGCTGGATCATCGCGGCCGCCACGACCGGCACGCACCACGACGCCGCGGGCAAGCCGCGCACCACCTGGGGCCATTCGATGATCATCGACCCGTGGGGCCATATCCGCGCCGCGCTGGAAGATGCACCGGGCCACGCCAGCGCCGACCTCGATTTTTCCTACCTGGCCGGCGTGCGCGAAAAGATGCCGGTGCTCGAACACCGCCGTCTGGCCTGACGCGAACATGGACCAGACGCTCCCGACCCTCGCAGGCCCGGCGCAGATCGTCCCGCAGCACCGCACGCTGGCCGCCATCTGCTTCGTTGCGGCCGCCACGGATCTCGCCCAGGCCAGCCGCGCCCGGCTGATCGGCCTGTATGGCGACACGCCGTTCGAACGCGCGGATGTGGTGGTGGCACTCGGCGGCGACGGGTTCATGCTGGAGACGCTGCACCGCACGCTGGCGCTCGACCTGCCGGTCTATGGCATGAATTGCGGCTCGGTCGGGTTCCTGATGAACCCGTATCAGGAGGCGGGGTTGAAGGAGCGCCTGGCCTGCGCGCAGGATGTGGCACTGCACCCGCTGCGCATGTCCGCCATCACCCGCACCGGCGCGGTGGAGGAGGCGCTGGCGCTGAACGAGGTCTCGCTGCTGCGTCAGCAGCGCCAGACGGCGAAAATCCGCATTTCCATCGACGGGCGGGTGCGGCTGGAGGAACTGGTGTGCGATGGCGTGCTGGTGGCGACGCCGGCCGGGTCCACCGCCTATAACCTGTCCGCGCATGGGCCGATCGTGCCGCTGTCGGCCAATCTGCTGCCGCTGACGCCGATTTCCGCGTTCCGCCCGCGGCGCTGGCGCGGTGCGCTGCTGCCGGCTACTGCCGAAGTGATGTTCGAAGTGCTAGAGCCCGACAAGCGACCGGTTGCAGCGGTCGCCGACTTTACCGAAGTGCGGGATGTCGTATCCGTAGCCGTCAGCGAGGACCGCAGTGTTCGCACCATCATCCTGTTCGACCCCGACCAGGGCCTGTCCGAGCGTATCGTCACCGAGCAATTCACGGTCTAGCGCGTGGGCCAGGGTTGCGATCGCGCTGCTGATGGGCGCCGCGGCACCGGCCGCCGCGCAACCGGCCGTGCCGCGTGCCCATGCGGCCGCGAAGCCGGTTTCGAAGCCGGCCGCGAGCGGGTTCGACGTGGTGAACTGGCTGTCGCTCACGCCGTCCGCCAATTCGCTGATCCGCGCGCCGAACCAGCCGGTGGATATCAGCACGCATGACGATTCCGACACCTACATCACGGTTTATGCGCGCAAGAAGCGCCCGGATGTCGGCCCGCGCATTGCCGGCGGCTACGCGCCGTCGCAGAGCGATTCGGCGCTGCCGGACTACGACAATATCCGCTATTTGCCGCCGACTCATTGCGCCAACGGCGCTTACAACACGATCGCCGGGCAGTCCGCGAACGCGGCCGATATGCTTGGCTTTACCGGCAGCGGGGCCAGTTGCTGAGCGGGACGCATTGCGAACGTTTCGTGGTAATACCAGCCGTGCTGACGCGTGCTCTGCTGCCCGACGGACACGGTGTTGGCCCAGCTTGCACGAAACCAAACAGACAAAAGTTTTTTGGTTCTTTTTTTCAAAAAAGAACTACTTTCCTTCCTGTGTCATGCCTCAACTCTTCGGCCCAGCCAGTTTGGGCACTGCGCGGTAGTCGTGCGGGAAGAGGGTTTTCAGGGCGTCGACTTTGGGGGCGTCGTTGAAGACGATGTAGGGATAGTCGGGGTGGGTGACGAGGAAATCCTGATGATAGGCCTCGGCGGGGTAGAATGCCGGCAGCGTATCGACACGGGTGACGATCTTGCTGTCGAACGCGTGCGCAGTGTCGAGCTGCGCGATATAGGCGCGCGCGATGCGCGCCTGGTCCGGGTTGGTTGCGAAGATCTCGTTGCGATATTGCGTGCCCGTATCGGGGCCCTGGCGGTTCAGTTCGGTGGGATCGGTCGCGACGCTGAAGAAAATCTGCAGCAGATGGCCGAAGCTGATTTTTTGCGGATCATAGGTGATCTGCACCGATTCCGCATGGCCGGTGGTGCCGGTGCTGACCGTTTCATAATCGGCGGTGTCGTGCGCGCCGCCGGCGTAGCCGGAGACCGCGCGTTCCACGCCATTGACGTGTTCGAACACGCCTTGCACGCCCCAGAAACAGCCGCCCGAGAGCACCACGGTTTGCAGCCCCGGCGTGGCCGGCAGATCCTGCGCGGGGGCCGGCACGGCATGGGCGTCCGCCGCTACGGCAGAAGCGTGCAGCATCAGCACGCCGAACCCCAGCACCGCGGCGCCGGCAAGCAATATCGATCGCATTTTCAGTCTCCTCATGCCGGCACGAACGTGAGTGCCACGCCGTTCATGCAGTAGCGCAGGCCGGTCGGTTTCGGCCCGTCCTCGAACACATGGCCCAGATGGCCGCCGCACCGGCTGCAATGGACCTCGGTGCGCGACATCATCAGGCTGTCATCGTCGGACGTCACCACCGCGCCGTCGAGCGGTTTCCAGAAACTGGGCCAGCCGGTGCCGCTGTCGAACTTGGTCGCCGAGGCGAACAGATGCTGCGCGCAGCCGGCGCAATCGTAACGGCCGGGCGCGAACTGATGGTCGAGCGGGCTCGATTCCGGGTATTCGGTGCCCTGCTGGCGCAGCACGTTGTATTGCGCCGGGGTGAGCAGCTTGCGCCACTCGGCGTCGGTGTGGGTGACGGCGAAATGCTCCACGCCGGCGGCGGCCGGGCGGCGCAGGCCGAGCCAGGCGGCGGCCCCGGCGAGGCCGAAGAATGCGGTGCTTCGCAGCCATGCGCGTCGTGTCATTCGAAATGCTCCTTGTTGCACCCTGGTTCGGCGCGAGGGACCGGCGGGTTACATAGGTAACCCACTTGCGCTTCGCGCCGAATTGGTGTCGCCATGCATGTGCGCCAGATAGAAAGTATGTTCTTTTTTTCAAAAAAGAACATCGCTTCCGGTGACGGAGACGACCGACGGCGCTTTGTCCGCGCTGATGGCAGCGTCGCAGGCCGGCAACCGCCGCGCCTATCAGGCTCTGCTGCGTGCCGCCGCACCGGTGGCGGCGGCGACCGCGCGGCGGATGGGCGTGAAGCCGGACCGGGTGGATGACGTGGTCCAGGATGTGCTGCTGACCGTGCACCGCGCGCGCGCGACCTATGACCCGATGCGGCCGTTCCTGCCCTGGCTGCGGGCGATCGCGCAGCGTCGTGCGATCGACCTGTTGCGGTCGCAGTTCCGCACCGCGGCGCGCGAAGTGGCCGATGACAACGCCTATCTGAACCACCCTGGCGCCGAGCCGGACGCGGATGCGGGACTGGACCGCGCGGACCAGGCGCGGCTGCTGGCCGACGCGATCGCGCTGCTGCCGCCCGGCCAGCGCCAGGCGGTGGAGCTGCTGGCGTTGCGGGAGCAGTCGCTGGAGGCGGCGGCAGGGCTGACCGGGCGGAGCAAGGTGGCGCTGAAGGTGAATTTGCACCGGGCGATTCAGGCGCTGCGCACGCGGCTGGTGGAGGGCGGCGATGCCTGACCATCCTTATGCCGCGCTGATCGAGCAGCTTTCCGGCGATTTGCGGCCGGTGCGGCGCCTGGCGGCGCCGTGGCGGCGGACGGTGGTGTGGTGCGGCGCGGTGCTGTGGGTCGCGGCGATCATCGCGCTGTTCGCCGATTTCGGGCCGCTATGGCATCGGCTGATGGCGGCGCCGGACATGATGCTGGCGTTCGCCGGCGCGGCGCTGACGGCGGTGCTGGCGGCGCTGGCCGCGTTCATGACCAGCGTGCCGGGGCGGTCGGCCTGGTGGGCGGCGCTACCGCTGCCGGGGCTGGCGGTGTGGCTCAGTGCCGGGACGGCCGGATGCCTGCGCACCGAGGCGATTGGCTGGACGCAGCCGGAGGCGCCGATGCACCCGATGGCGTGTATTTATTTTATCGTGCTGGTGTCGGCGCCTTTGTCGGGGCTGCTGATGTGGCAGATTTTGCGCGCATGCCCGCTGCGGCCGGCGCTGACGGCGTCGCTGGCGGGGCTGGCGAGTGCTGGGGCCGCGGCGACGATTTTGGCGATGATCCATCCGTTCGATGCGACCTATACGGATTTGCTGGCGCATTTGGCGGCGGTGGGGGTGGTGGTGATGGCGGTTCGGTTCGCGGGTCGCAAAGCAGTCAGGAAGTAAGGCCAGGGGCTCTGCCCCTGGACCCCGCTGGGGCCTGAGGCCCCAGACCCCCATCTGTTTGGATACCTGCCGGGTAATCAAGTCAGGGGACTTGTCCCTGACTTAAACCAGGGGCAGAGCCCCTGGCCTTATGAACATTTCACAGATCCCGTCTCCCGCCGCCCGCGGCCTCTGCACCGACTGCGGCATCTCACGCACCGCCAGCCCCAAACGCTGCGGCACCGCCTGCCAATTCATCGCCCCCAACTACCCCGCCCTCGAACACCGCACCCACGGCCGCCCCCGCGACCCCAACCGCCCCGACGAACTCTTCTTCGGTCCGTTCCGCCGCATGGTCCGCGCCGCGCTCACGCCGCCGCGCGACGGCGCCCAATGGACCGGCATCACCACACGCATCGCCGAACGCCTGCTGGAAACCGGCGCGATCGACGCCGTCCTCACCATGGCGCCGGACCCGCAGGACCGCTGGCGGCCCGTGCCGGTGCTGGTGACGCGCCCCGCCGACATGGCCGCCTGCCGCGGCATGCGCATGGGCTACGCGCCGCTGCTGGCGCTGCTGGAACCCGCCCAGGCCCTCGGCTATCGCCGGCTCGCGATCATCGGCATCCCGTGCCAGGTCTACGCGCTGCGCGCGCTCGAACAACAGCTCGGGTTCGAACGGCTCTACGTCATCGGCACGCCCTGTTCCGACAACACGACCACGGAACGGTTCCACGAATTCCTGGCGCTGCTGACACCGGCGCCGGAGACGGTGACGTATCTGGAATTCCTGCCGGACTTCCATGTCGAAATCCGCTTCAGCAACGGGCGCGTGAAGCGGATTCCGTTTCTGAAGCTGCCGATTTCCAAACTGCCGGCAGATTTCTTTCCGCTGACCTGCCGCACCTGCGTCGATTACACGAATGTTCTGGCCGACATCACCGTGGGCTACATGGCCGGCAGCGGCGAGCAATGGCTGGTGATCCGCAACGAACGCGGCGAGGAATTGCTGGCGCTGCTGGGCGACGAAGTGCGCCTCTCGACCCTGACCAGCGCCGGCAAGCGGCATGGTTCGGTGGCCGGGTTTCTGAAGAATGTGGAATTGGCGGCCGGCGGACTGCCGCTGCGCAAAATGCCGGACTGGCTGCGCCCGATCATGGGGTGGCTGATGCCGCGGGTGGGTCCGCGCGGGCTGGAATTCGCCCGCACGCGGGTGGAGATGAAGGCGGTGGAAACCGTGCTGCATTTGCGCGCGCGCCATCCACGCCGGATGCGCACGATGATTCCGGCGCATATCTGGGAT
>Ga0116226_10000206_pt1 | contig 47524 bp, 39 predicted proteins | sample S1TSphfallax_FD_89692 | JGI IMG/M metagenome (GOLD analysis project Ga0116226, IMG submission 89692) | Host-associated microbial communities from peat moss isolated from Minnesota, USA - S1T2_Fa - Sphagnum fallax MG | ecosystem: Host-associated > Plants > Peat moss > Unclassified | place: USA... | reverse complement strand
TGGCCAGCGCGCTCGCGACCTCGCTCGATGAATGCACGAAGATTTCCGCGCCGCGCAGCGCGAAGGCGCGCGCGATTTCCGGGTACAGAATTTCTTCGGACGCGATGGCCGCGATTCGGCCGAGTTCGGTATCGACGACGGGAAACAGCGCGTCTTCGCCATGGATGTCCCGGTACTTGTCCCACACATCGTACGGACTCGGCGCAAACAGCGATACGAGCCGCCGGTAACGCAGAATCACCGCGCCGCGCGGATCGATGATGAACGATGTCTGGAAGTAAATGCCCGGGAAATTACCGTCCCGCTCATAGGCGTTACCCGCGAGAAAGACATCCACCTTCGCCGCGATCTCGCCCAGGGCAGCGTATTCCGGGCCGCCGACGGCAAGTGCCGACTTCTCTGCCCACTGCGCTGCCGATTCGCCCATGGGGAATCCTGTCAGCAGGTATTCCGGCAGCACCACCAGGCGCAAATCGGCGCCGATGAAGCGCTTCGCGGCCTGGGTCTGCCGCAGTACGCGTGCGCAGGAATCCAACATGCCGGCTCTTGCGTCGGCCGCATTGTTCACGGCGTTGCACGTGGTTTGCAGCCCCAAAGCATAGAAGGACGGCGATTCAGTCATGGCGCGGCATCCGTAGGGTTTTCGTTCAGATGATATAAACTCGGGCCTGCCAAGCATGTCATGAAATCCGGGATTTTGGAGCAGGAATGAGTCCCACACTCGAGAGCACGGACGATGACGATTCGGCATGCTGGACGTGGACGGTGCGCGATCCGCGCAGCGGCGAGCGCGACCAGGTGTTCAAGGCACCCCCACGCAAAGATCTACCGTCGATGGCGAAGGCGCTGCGCCGGAATCAGGCTCACTGGTCTGCGGCAGGTCTCGAAGCACGAATTCACGCGCTGCAAGCCTTTGCCGCCGCCCTGACGTCGCAAGAGAATCGAACCGCTCTGCACGCCGCGTTGAGCAAAGACACCGGCCGTGCACGCATCGCGAGCACCGAAATCGACAGCGTGATGCACTCCATTCGCGCCTGGTGCGCAATCGCTCCCGGGCTGACTGCGGCCGATTGGAGCCGCGGCCGGGCCATGCCTAACATTCGCCACCGATCGCGTTTTGTTCCCTACGCATTGGTGACGGTGGTGGCGCCTTGGAATTTCCCGCTTCTGCTCAGCATGATCGACACGCTGCCCGCATTGCTGGCCGGATGCGCCGTGTGGATCAAACCCTCCGAGGTCACGCCGCGCTTCATCGATCCGCTGCAGAGGATCATTGGCGCGATCCCAGAACTTGCCGGAATACTCAACATACTCCCCGGCGATGGCCGCACCGCCGCCGCCATGATCGACCTCAGCGATTGCGTGTGTTTCACCGGTTCGGTCACCACCGGCAGGAAGGTTGCGCTACAGGCCGCCGCTCGCTTCATTCCCGCCTTCCTGGAACTCGGCGGCAAGGATCCGCTCATCGTGCTCGACGGAGCGGACCTCGACGCGGCCAGCGACGCTGCATTGCGCGGCTCGGTGCTCGCGACGGGTCAAGCGTGTCAATCCATCGAGAGGATCTACGTGGCGCGCACGATCCACGATGACTTCGTCGAGCGCTTGAGCAGAAAGGCACGCGCCGTGCGCTTCAATTACCCGGCCATCGGCACCGGTGAAATCGGCCCGATCATCTTCGAGACGCAGGCGTCGATCCTGGCGGCGCAAATCGCCGATGCACGCGGGCAGGGCGCGCGCGTCCTCACGGGAGGTCAGATCGAGACGCACGGTGGCGGCCTATGGCTGGCGCCCACGGTGATCACGCATGTGACGCACAGGATGAAAATCATGACCGACGAGACCTTCGGCCCGGTGATGCCCATCATGGCTTTCGATTCCATCGAGGAGGCCGTGGCACTCGCCAACGATTCGCAGTTCGGACTGTCGGCAGCCGTGTTCGGGCCGCGCGTCGCGGACTGCGAGGCCATCGCCGAGCGCCTGGAGGCGGGCGCCGTCAGCATCAACGATGCCGCACTCACTGCCTTGTTTCATGAGGCAGGCAAGCAATCGTTCCGCTTCTCCGGGCTCGGCCCCTCGCGCATGGGCGTCGACGGCTACACGCGCTTCATGCGCCGCCAGGCACTTCTCGTCAACGAAACGGCGCCGTTACCCCTGTCCGCATTTCGAGAGGAGGGCTGATCGGCGTCAGACGCGCGATCCGGCGGCATGACCCTCGCTGGTGGCCGCGAGCAGCGAACGCGGCACCTTGCAGTCGCCGATGAACTGAACATCGATACCGGCGGCGCCCAGCACGGCGTGCAGCGAGTCGCGCGGCGCGCGCGGCGTTGAATAGGCTGCCACGGCGACCGAGTCAATCCACGTCAACTCACCCGTGTGCACATTACGACAGGCGATGCGGCCCTCATCGAGCTGCGACTCGCCTGCGATTTCCGACAGCGGCAAGATCTCGATGCCGAGCCGCGTCAGGCGCCGATAGATGCCGAGGCTGCTGACGAGCGGGACATCCATGGCGACCCGCTCGCGCGGCGTCACGATGACGGTGCGATCGAACAGCCGCCGCATCACCTCGGCAAGCGCGTAGGTGCCTTCGGTATGGTCCATGTCGAGGAGAACGGCGGTGCCGCCTTGCGGTTGACGGTAGCCATGTAGTTCACGCGCCACGGCGCGTGCATCCAACAGAACAGCCTCGTCGCGCCAGATGGCAGGCGCGGTGCGCGGCCAGATCATGGCGGCCCCGGTTGCGACGATCACTCTTTGCGCTTTGGCGGCATGCACATCCTCAACGGTGGCTTGCACACCCAGCTCGAACCGCACCCCGTAGCGTCGTGCTTGTGTATATTGAAAATCATAGACGCTCGAGAGCGACTCGCCGCCCGGCAACAGCGAATGCAGGCGGGTACTGCCGCCGACTTCGGCGGCGGCGCCGAAAACGGTGACCGAATGCCCGCGCGCGGCTGCGACCCAGGCTGCTTCCAGGCCGGCAACCCCGGCCCCGACCACCACCACCCGGCGTCCGCGCCTGAGGCGTGCGGGTTTCCAATCGACTTCATCGACGTGTGCTACACGCGGGTTGTTATCGCAGGTGAGCGGTTGGCCTTCGACGATCTGGCCCCAGCACGTGTTGCACGACACGCAGTAGCGAATGTCGCTTTCGCGGCCGTGCGCCGCCTTCAGCGGCCAGGCGGGATCGGTCACCAGCGAGCGTCCCAACGCAACCAGTTCCGTTTCATTGCGCGCCAACATGCCATCCGCCTCGGCGGGATCCGTGATCAGTCCCAGTGCCATGACGGGAGTGCCATGTACATGCCGGCGCAATTGCCGGATCAGCGGCATCCAGGCCGCGCGCGGCCAATGCAGGTCGGGAATGTGCCAGTCCAACGTGCGTGAGTGCGCGCCCTGGCAGAACGTCACATAGTCGATTGCGCCGTCTCCAGTGACGAGGGCGGCCATATCCGCGGCTTGCGCCGGATCCACGCCATCGGGCATGCCATCGTCGCCCGGCATCTTCAGGCCGATGACAAATCGGGGCCCGCAGGCGGCGCGAATGGCCGCGATGGTGGCCGTCAGAAAGCGCATCCTGCCGACGAGGTCGCCGCCGAATTCGTCCGTGCGGACATTCGAGCGCCGTGCCATGAACTGGTGAAACAAGTGACCGTGGCCTGCCGACAGTTCGACCCCCGAGAAGCCGCACCGTTCGAGACGCGCAGCCGATTGCGCGAAGTCATCGATCATCTGCCACACCTCGTCCCGGGTGAGCGCGCGCGGCACGGTCCAGGACAAATCGTCCGGCAGCGCCGACACGCCGATGGCATTGGGATTGCGGCCGCGCTCATGCCGGCCTCGGCCCGAGTCCTGGATCTGACCGAGCAGCCTGCAGTCCTTGGACTCGACTGCGTCCGCCCAACGTTTCAGCCACTCGAGATTGTCGTCGTTCCAGGCGCGCACGTAGTGGCCGCGCGTTTGGATGCGCGCGGTGTTGAGAGGCTCCGTGACCACCATGGCGGCGCCGCCCGCCGCGCGGTTCTCGTAGTAACGAACCATTTGCGGCGTCGGCGTCTGGTCGAATACGCGGCGCGTGGTCATGGCAGCGTGCACGATGCGGTTGCGCAAATTCAGACGACCGTGGCGCCATGGCGAGAACAAATGCGGATACACGGTCGCCGGCAGCACCGCAACCGGCGCAGTCGTCATGGAGAAACAGGGTTCGGCAGGGGCGTCGTCTTGCGTACCACAGCCTGCGGCAAGGTCCACATCAAAACACCCGCCACGAATACCGCGGGCGCGATCACCAGACTGAAGCTCATGCTCCATCCCACCCATTTGACCGCGCCGGCGGTGAGCAGCGGGAACACCACGAACCCGAGACTGATGCATGCGGTGCCCGCCAGCGCAGCAGCCGCCGCGCGCAGGGCGGGCGGATACGACTCGAGCAGGCTCGTCAGCATGATCGAGCTTGCGCCATAGAAGAACACCGTAGTGATGCCGAAGACCAGCGTGTCCTGGCCCACGCTATGCGGCAACCAGATGGTCGCCAGCAGTCCGATCGCCGCCAGCATGAGCCATAGCACCACGGTGGCTACGCGGCTCAACCAAACTTCGCTGACCACGGCCGCTCCTACATACCCCACCATGCCGATCGCATAGGACAACCCCACCACCCGGGCCGCGGTCGCCGCGTCGTAGCCGCGCGTTTCTTGAAAGAAAGTCGGCAGGTAAAAACTGGTGCCGCCGATGGCGCCGCCGTAGAGCACGAAGGCGACTCCGAACGTCAGCGTGAGCCGCAGGAAACGTGGGCCGAGCAGCTCCCCCCACCCGGCGGGCGGTGCACCGCCGGCGCCAGGTTCCGCGAGCTGTTTGGAGCCGGCGCGCGGCAGCCCGGCATAAATCAAGGCTGCCAGCGGCACGACCGCGAAAGCCACCAGAAACGTCGAGCGCCATCCGTGCGCACGCATCAACGGCACGGCAACCACCGAGGCGATGAACCAGCCCAGCGGGTAACCGCATTGCTGAACGGCGATGAGCAACGAGCGGCCGCGATCGGGCGAGTTCGAGGCAAGATAGGCGCCCGACACCGGAATGATTGCCGCGCTGATCCCGAAACCCAGCACCCGCAACGCGGCGAATGGCAGTGTGGTCTTGGCCAATGCCTGCAGCCCCACGAATACCGCGGAACCCGCGACGGCCAAGGTCAGCACCGCCGGCGCCCCGATTCTCGGTACCAGTGAAGCCATGGCAGGGGCCGAGAAAATGGCAAATGCAAAGCATGCCGATATCATGAGGCCGATGCCGGCGAGCCCTATGTTGAGGTCGCCCATCACGCCCGGCACCGCGTAGCCGAACAGGGATTGATCCATATTCGAAAGCGCCGATGCGATCAGCGTTACGATCAGGATGCGCCAAGGGATGCTCGCCGGTACTTCAGGCGGCATCACTGACTCGGCGTCCGGGATTCAAAGGCAACGCGTAGTTCGACTCGTCGATATGCGCATGCACCCGGTGACGGATATCTTCCATCATGAGCATCGCCGAGGGGTTGAGACGGGTGTCTCTTCTGAAGAGCAGCCCCACACGACGCTCGACGCTCGGCGTTTTGGTGTTGAGAGCCATCAGCAGTCCCTCGCGGAGCGGCTCCGTGACTTGGGCGGGTGAGGTCATGAATACGTAGTCCTCCGACAGCAGCAAACGCATGCCCACATTCGGGGCGTCGGTCCAGATGAAACGCGTGGGCGGATCCAGATCTTGATTGCGGAATGCTTCAGTGATGAGAGCTGCGTCTGCCGGACGCGCACGCGGCAACATCCAAGTGCACGATTGCAGATCGCGAAGCCGCAGCTTGGGTCGCCTGGCCAACGGATGATTGGCCCGTGCGATGACGATATCCCGCAAGGAATAGAGAAGGAACCGTTCGATATCGGCTCCCGCGGCGGCGGTGTCGGCCCCAGCAATGAAGTCGATCTCTCCGGCCGCAAGCTTGTCGAGCAGTACGTCCGAATAGTCCTCGACGATCGACATGCGAATCTCCGGGCGCGATCGATGACACTCGCGCACCGCATCGGCGATGACCTCGTGAGGAAACGCTTCACCGATGCCGATGGCGACGCTGCCTGCGCGTGCATCGCGAAAAGCGATCAGTTCCTCGCGGGCGCGGTCCGCGGCGGCCAAAATGTGTTTGGCGTGACGTATCAGCAAAGTGCCATACGGAGTCACAGTGGTTGCGCCGCCGGGACCGCGGTCGAACAACACCACCCCGAGGTCCTGTTCCATTCGCGCGATTCCCGCACCCAGCGCCTGTTGGGTGAGTCCGAGATCCGGTGCCGCAGCCGCCAAGCTGCCGGATCTCACCACGGCGAGAAAACGCCGCAGCTGCTTGAGCTCGAGATTGGGCATGCGATCCGCCAGCTGGGCGGTAAAGGGCGCCGTTTGCTTCATGGCCTGACGGTGCCCAGGAAGCCGCTGACGAGCACCGCCACGTAGATCGCGAGCACCCAAACATAGGTTCGCAGCATGGGTCTGCGCAACGCCGCTTCACGCTCGGGTGTGGATCCATGGGCGGAGATGGCGCCGAAGGCGACGAACACAGGACCGAACGAATGATCCAACAGCAAGGCGAACACGCACATGGCACCGTACGCCGCGAGCTTGGCCGCGAGCCATGCCGGCATGGATATCCGGTCGCTCCACCCAGCGATGGCGGCGGCCGGGAACACCACAGCGGACACGGCAAGAAACGCATTCTGCACGCGCGTCCACCATCGCCCTCGCGGCGTGCCCATCAGAATCATTCCGGCGATCACACTGCAGAGCCACGCGCCGCTCAAAATCCACACCAACGTCATGATCTGCGCGGATAACGGCATCAGTCCGAGTAAGTAGGCGATTTGCAGGCCTACCGGCAGGATTGCGACGAAGCAGATTCGGGGATAGCGGTCGATGACCATGCCGAGATTGATGACGGCTGCGCGCTCGGCCAGGTCGCGCTTGGGATCCATGAAGCGCAGTCCTGCTACGAACACCCCGATGTCCGTGCCGAGCCAGAACACCATCAGGAGAATATGGACGTAGACGAGCAGCGAAATGCGAAACATGGACAGCCGGCGAAGTCTACAGTGCGCCCTGTCGCGGGCGCCGGTGCTCGCGATTCACTGAGCGCATGAGGTTGTCGATCATGGCCTTGCGCATGCCGGCGAGTTCGGTCTTCTCCTGATCGCTGAACCGATGGTTCTCGACCGCCGCGCTCAGATTCAGACCCAGCGAATCGGCCGCCTTCTCGATGGTATAAACCCGCTCCCGCAGGACCCATTGTTCTGCCGCGAGTTCCAACACCATGGTGACCAACTGGTCCACCGCATCGGATTCGAAGAATGCCTGGCGCCGCGTGCCGTCCTCGATCATCAGCGTTTCCAGGCTCCGAAGCCGAACCATTGCAAGCTGGCGCTCAAGCGGCCGGTATCTCCATCGATACGCTGCGGCGCGTCGATGGCGGCAACGAAGTCGCTCTCGTTCATGTAAGAATACTGTGGCACCACGAATTGGAAATAGTCATCGGTGGAAAAACCGGCCTGTGACAGCAATGCCAGGGGATCTTGGTCGCGGTAGGTGCGGTAGTACGGCTCCATGTTGTAGTACGAGTCCCAATCCAGATAAAACTGGTCGTACGGCTGCAGTTCCTGATTCGGCGGCAGCTCCATATTGATGAGCATGCCGCCGGGGCGCAGTACGCGGTGCGCTTCCGCCATGAACTTTTCGATGTCGCGCACCGCCAGTTCGTGCAGGAACATGGATGTGAACACCACATCGAACGAATGATCCGGATAGTCGAGCGAGGTCGCGTTCATTTGTTTGAAATGGACGCGCAGCCCCAGACTTTCCGCCCGTCCGTGACCGTAGGTCACCGCGGACGCGGACACGTCGATGGCATGCACTTCGGCTTCCGGGAATGTCGCCGCCCAGGCGGCCGCGTTGTGTCCGACGGTGGCGCCGCAATCGAGGATTCTCTCAGGTTTGAAATCCGGATGGCGAAACTTGACGTAGTTCGACATCGACAGTCCGATATCGTCCAGGTTCTTGCCCATGAAGCCGGCGGAGAACACCGCCAGACCATTGTCGTACACGGCACCGGCCGCCGGTGAGGCGGAGGGCGCATAACCGCCCGGCATCAAGTGCACCGGCAGGTCGGCCACGTTTTGCGGGATGGCCATGCTGGGATCGAGTTGCAACGTTCCGCCCGATGAGCCACTCACGCGTTCGATGGCGGCCTCGATCCCCGGCAATGCCCGCTCCACGCAAGGAATCACCGACCGCCACACCATCTCCTGTGCGTTGTAGCGCACCGAGCTATAGAACTTGAATTGCGTGTTGCTGCGCATCGCATCATGCACTTCATCCTGGGTTGCGGGCGCACGGCCATGTTTGCGCTCGAACTCGGGGGCGACGTTGTGCTCGTAGGCTTTGCGCATGGCGACGGCCATGTCGTTCAAGATGTAACCGCGCAATTGCGACACGAAATCCTGGCGCGCCGCGGCGTCTCGATCCACAGGGATTTTCAGCTGGTGGTTCAGTTCGAGGGGCATGGCGGGTCTCCTGTCGCTGTTTCCGCATCAGTCTATCTATTTCATTACAGAGCGCAATCGAAAGTAGTTTTTTCGTTCTATTTTCTGCTCTTTTTCGTCAGTGCGGCTCTTCGCCCCCCGACACATTCATCGACTCGGCCGTGATGTAGCCTGCCGCCGATGAACATAGAAATGCCACCGCATCGGCGGTGTCCTCAGGCAAGCCGCAGCGGCGCAGGGGGATGCGCTGTTTCATGTTGTGCATGTAGTCCTCGAGCGTCAGGCCCAGCTTCTTCGAGAAATATTCGTTCTGCCAGGCTCCCAGGCCCGTGGTGACGTGATTCGGGCATACGTTGTTGACCGTGATGCCGAACTCTCCCAATTCGATCGCCACCGAGCGCACCAGGCCGACCAGCCCATGCTTGGAGGAACAATAGGCCGCGGCAAACGGGAAGCCTGACTTGGCGGCTTGACTGGCAATGTTGATGATGCGGCCGCCGGTTCCCTGGGAGACCATGATGCGCGCCGCGGCCTGGATGCCGTTGAAGCAACCCGAGAGATTCACGTCAATCACGGCCTGCCAGTCCGCTTCGCTGACCTCGAGCAAAGGCTTCATGATGTAGCCGATGCCCGCGTTATTGACCCAAATGTCGAGCGTTCCGAATTCGGCTTTGGCGAATGCTGCCAAAGCCGCCACCTGGGAAGCCCGGCGGACGTCGCAATCGAAGGTGGCAACGCGCACGCCTGTCGATGCCGCAATCTCCTGCGCCAAGATCTCCATTTCGTGATGCGCACCGATCATCGATCCCGGCGTCGCCGCGTCTTGCGCTGCGCCGATGTCGGAGAGCACGATATCGATGCCATCGCGGGCGAGTCGCCGCACGATGGCTTCGCCCAAGCCCCCGCGTCTACCGGCGCCGGTCACGACGGCGACCTTGCCGCGCAGGTCGTTCATGAGACGCCGTCCGCCGGTCCGGCGTCCGCAAGCACGGGTTCGGTCATGATGAAGGTCGCATCCGCCAGCGCCGCGAACTCGGCCGCCACCCTTTGCATGGTTGCCGTCGCCACATCCTTGCCGAAAGCGCCCATGTCATCCACGTCCACGATCTCGATGTATTGATAAGGCGGGGGCGTTGCAGCACCCATCACGGACATCGACTTGAACACCTCGAACGAGCGGATGCTGCCCAGCTTGTTGACGATGGGAAGGTCCACTCGCTTCGCCCACGCTTCATACCTTGCCGGGTCGACACCCGCCTTCAAGTTGAAGAGCACGATGATGCGTGTCACGGCTGGCCCGGATCAAAATTTGTAGTTGACGCGCGCATCCCAAAAGCCGGGCACGTTGTAGTACTTATAGCCGAACAGATAAGCGGTGCCCCAGTCTTTCATGGTGCAGTTCTTGCACTCCAACGTGACGGTGAGCGGCAGGATGCCCGGCTTGATGGCAAGCCCGGCATCCAGCGTCGCGTAGGCGGCGTCTTCGCCGCCCGGCAAGCCTTGGGTGCCGACGTTTTGCGAACCCGTCCACTGCACGCCGATATTGGGTGACAGTGTGACGCCACCGAAAGTCAGGTCATACGCGGCGTGCACCGCTGCATTGGCATGAGGCGTGTTCTCGGGCGTCGCAAGATTGCCGTAGGCGTCTACGATTCCCTGCCCGCAATTTCCGTTGGCGGCACCCGGCGCAGCCTGACAGGCTTTCTGTTGGGCAGCTACGGTGGCGCTCGGACCGTAGTATTCCGCCTGCATCAGGCCGACGTTCAGGGACAGGGTCAGCTTATCGACAGGCTTCCATGCGAGTTCGCTTTCCATGCCATAGGCGAAGAAATTCGCGGCATTGTCGGAGACGAAAGACCCACCGAGATCCGACAGCAGCTGGTAGGCCTTCACGTCCTCGTAAAAGAAGTTCACGTTGAGCCTCACCGTCTTGTCGAGCCACTCGGAGCGCATACCACTCTCGTACGACCACACGGTCTCCGGCGCGAAATTGTTGAAGGTCGCCGCCGAGAACGCCAGGCCATTCCAGCCGCCGCCTTGAAACCCGCGGGTGGCCGACACGTAGAACATGAGATCCGGATCAACGCGATATTGCAATGCCGCCCGGGGAGTGAACTCGTTGGCCGTAAGTTTGGTGGCATATCCCGCGGCTTGAATGTCGGCCGTGGTGAAGCCACCGGTCGCCGTGTTTGGCGTTGCTTCCAGCGTCTTCACTTCGTGAGTGAATCTTCCGCCCACGGTCAGGGTGAGTGCATCCGTGAACTTGTAATCACCCTGCGCGTAAACGGCGCCCGAGTGGGTGTCGTTGATGGTCGTTTCGTCGCCCAACGGGAACGGCACATACGGCGCACCGAACAAAATGCCGAGGTTGGCCACTGCGCCGAAATCGTCGTTGTTCTTCTCGTACAGGTAGAACGCACCCGCGGTGTAATTGAAGTGATCGCCGACGTCGGCGGTCCATTTGATCTCCTGTGAGTACTGATCGCTTTTCAGATCTTGCGCGAGCGCGAATTGTCCGATCGCACCCTGATCGTAAGGTACTGCAGGACCGAATGCGGTGTCGGGGAAATCGACGCCGGTCAATTGTTTGAGGCCCCGATAGCCGGTGATGAAGTTCAAACTTCCCGCATCGAAACCGATTTTCAAATTCGACATGGCACCGTAACTGCGCACATCGACACCCTGACCGAGGCGTCCCTTCGCACCCGTCAAGAAGGCGCTCAAGGCGCCGCCATCCTGGCTGTAACCGCTATAGGACACCCGGTCGCTGCCGTTGACGCCGCCACCGGCCATGGGTTGATTCAGGACGTTTGCCGCCTCGTTGTCGCCGTAGTCCCCGGACAGGTTCCAGCTGATGTTGCTTGACGGCAGGAAGGTGATCGCTTCGCGCACGCCCCAGTCCTTGGTCTTGTTCATCGTCTGACCCGTGGTCAGGTTTTGCACATAGCCGTCGTCGTTTATGCCGAAGGCGGCGAAGCGCGTCAGCAATTCGTCGTTGATCGGCGCATCTACATAACCGTGACCGAACCAGCGGCCATAAGCACCATAGCCGACCTCCACGTCACCGCCGAACGCTGATTGCGGTTTCTGCAGGCTGACCACCACGGCACCGCCGGTGGAGTTGCGGCCGAACAGCGTCCCCTGAGGCCCGCGCAGCACCTCCAATTGATCGAGACCGTACAACGCGAAGTTGTTGGCGTTTTGGCGGCCGATGTAAATGTCGTCGACGTAAGTGCCGACCTGCGGTTCGAAGGTCGGGAAGGACTGCGTTTGTCCGAGGCCGCGCAAAAAATAGACATTGGCCGACGCCTGGCCGACGTTGTTCGACGCAATGAAATTCGGCACGTTACGCGCGATGTCGAGCGTGCTCGTGATCTGCTCCATCTCGAGATCTTTTGCCGAAAAACTGCTGACCGCGAGCGGCACGTCTTGCAGGTTCTGCTCGCGCCGCTGCGCCGTGACCACGACCTCATCGAGCGCCGAACCCGACCCTGTGTCATCAGCCGCATGGACGATGCTGACGTAGAGACTCAAGGATACCGAGGCAATGAACACTGAGCGGGATCGGGTTCTGAGAAGCATCGTTGAATTCCTCTTAAGGTCAGCGGACCGCAAGCCGGCCGGATCCAGTTGTAGCTTTTCAACAACAATGGCGATATCGGGGACTACGGTTGGAATGTATACAAAATGGTGTTTGTTGCCAACAGGTTTAGATTATTTCGGCTGATCTAGAGCAAATCGTCCTGGACAAGCACTGGATTGTATCCCGCCTGATGTGTTCTGCCCCGATATAGAGCATGTTGTAGCGTCCAGGAGATGCCCTCGGGGGCACTAGTTCATTTTCATTCCGGGCATCGCATCATGGTCCATATTGTCGTGACCCTCATCGTCATCGTCGGTCGACCATATGCGCTTCGGATCGGTTTCGTACGGATAGACGTGCACCATCCAGCCAAACAGATGCGGATAAAATACGCCGCCGGCGGATTCGCAATCTTCTTTGGTGGTGATCGAACCCAGTAGTCCAAATTTGGCATTAGGGCCGAAATAGAGCGCCTTTTGATCCGGCGGTGCCTTGCAGAAATTGATGTGCTGGTGCCAGCGCGCGATGCTCAGCGGTATGCGCGAATTCAGGTCCGCCTCGTCGGCATCGACAGCATCGGTGTACATTGCGCCCACCAGTCGATACCCGCCGCCGGCGTCTTTCTTGTACAGCAGCGAGGTCGGCTTGCCGGGATCGAACACCGTCCGCGACGCCCTGGCAAAATCGTAGTTGGTGAAATGGTATTGAGGCTGTGGGATATCCGGAAGAAATATCTTATAGCCGTCGTCCAAGGCTTTGCGATAGTCCGAGTACGGCGCCATCGCGGCTTTCGCAGCCTGCACGATTGCAGCCGCCTTCTCCAGGTCGCCAGGCTGCATCGGCCTCAAGGTCGTCATGAACATGTGTCCGGGCATGTGCATCATGGCGGCGGCGCCCAGGAGCGACGCAATCGCCATGACCGCGCCCACCGCCGAAAATGCGCGGTGATGAAACGAAACGGACTCGGGTTTCATGGGCTTCATCCTTGGCCGCAGATCGCAGCGTATAGTACGGCATACATACCATGTCAGTAACAGGGTGGACGTGTAGAGGTGGAAAACCGGCAATTTGGCTCCACATCACGGCCGGTGTCCGCGATAGGCCAAGGCACCTGGAATATCGAACAGGATTCGAGCCACTCGGCGGTCCAAGCATTGCGGCGCGGAATCGAGCTTGGCATGACTCACATCGACACTGCCGAAATGTATGGTTCAGGGAAAGCGGAGAAGATTATCGCGACGGCGATCGAGGGGCGCCGGGACGAGATCTTCTTGGTGTCCAAGGTGCTGCCGTCGAATGCCTCGAAGAAGGGAGTCATCAAGGCCTGCGAGGCTACCCTTGCGCGGCTGAAGACGGATCGACTCGACTGTTACCTGTTGCATTGGCGCGGCGCTCTACCGCTTGAAGAGACCGTGGCGGCCTTCGATCAGTTGATCGACCAGGGAAAGATTTTGTCGTGGGGTGTCAGCAACTTCGACGTGGACGACCTCAAGGAGGTTTATGGCTTGTCGAGTGCCCGGCCTCCTGTGTGCAACCAAGTGCTCTACCATCTGGAAGAAAGAGCTATCGAGCATGAGGTGATCCCCTGGTGTTCGAACCATGGAATCGCCGTCGTTGGCTACAGTCCCTTCGGCAGCCGATCCGGATTCCCCGCTCCGCGCTCGAGCGGCGGCAAAGTGCTGCAAGAGATCGCTGATGAGCATCGTGCCACCCCACGCCAGGTGGCGCTGCGCTTCTTATTGCGGAATCCTGCACTGTTCGTGATTCCCAAAGCCGCGACGCCAGATCATGTCGTCGACAATGCGGCAGCCGGCCGGCTGGAGCTGAGCAGCACCGAGGTCGAGCGAATAAATGCAGCTTATCCCCTCGGGCCGCGTCCACGCTCACTGCCGATGATTTAGTCACTGCGACCTGGAGGCTTGTAAAAATGTCGATTGAGGAAGTGGGTACGCTGATCATCGGCGGCGGCCAGGCTGGATTGGCAATGAGCGAGCACCTGGCCAAACGCGGCGTGAATCATCTCATCGTCGAACGGCACCGGATTGCGGAACGCTGGCGTTCGGAGCGCTGGGACAGCCTGGTGGCCAATGGGCCGGCGTGGCACGACAGATTTCCGGGGATGACGTTTGCAGGCATCGATCCCGACAGCTTCGCCACCAAGCATGAGATCGTCAGCTATTTCGAAGCCTACGCCCGGCAGATTGGAGCGCCGATCCGCTGCGGCGTTGAGGTCAAGTCACTGCGCCGAAAAAACGGCGCCGGTTTCCGGGTGGAGACATCCGCGGGTGCGATCGAAGCAGCGCAGGTGGTGGTCGCCACGGGTCCCTTCCAACGCCCGGTGATTCCGCCGATCGTTGCGGCGGAGTCTGGGATCACTCAGATCCATTCATCCGGCTACCGCAATCCGGCGCAGTTGCGTGAGGGTGCAGTACTCGTCATTGGCGCCGGCTCGTCCGGTGTGCAAATTGCCGACGAACTCGCCTGCGCGGGCCGCAGAGTCTTTCTGTCGGTGGGGCAGCATAACCGCCCGCCGCGGCGCTACCGCGGGCGCGACTTCGTGTGGTGGCTCGGTGCCTTGGGTGAATGGGACGCGAAGGCCCCGTCTCCGGGCACGCAGCACGTTACGATCGCCGTCAGCGGCGCCAACGGCGGCCATACGGTCGATCTACGGAGTCTTGCCGGGCGAGGCGTCACGCTTTTGGGTACGGCTGACCGATTCCAGGACGGCTCGCTGTTTTTTCTGCCGAATCTCGCGAAAAATATTGCGGACGGCGACGCAAATTATCTCTCCGTGCTCGCGGCGGCCGACTCCTATGTGCAGCAGAGAGGTCTCGATTTTCCCGAAGAGCCCGATGCTCACCGGCTTGCGCCCGATCCCGAGTGCGTGACCCACCCGATACTGCAGTTGAACCTCGCTGACGCCGGCATCACCTCGATCATCTGGGCTACCGGCTACGCGCTGGACTTCGGGTGGGTCGAGGTGGACGCCTTCGATGACCAGGGCCGTCCTGTGCATCAGCGCGGCGTGTCGACGGTGCCCGGACTGTACTTCCTGGGGCTGTCGTGGCTCTCGCGGCGGGCATCTGCGTTCATCTGGGGCGTGTGGCATGACGCGGATTATCTTGCCGGATGTATTGCCGGCGCGTGACGGCCAACGGTGCGTGATGTGCATCACATTTCTGAGCGCGTGCGGCACGTTTAGTCAAACATGGGATGCTTGACGAAGCCCATCCAGGGGGATTTCCCTAACTTCAAGGGATGAAGATCCGTTCCAAGGTCATCGCGCTCATTGCCTTGCTGTTTGTCGTGCTGGGCATCGTCCAGATCTACGTAAACAGCCGCATCCTGCAACCGAGCTTCGTCGAACTTGAACTCGACGATGCCCGGACATCGGTTCGGCGCGTCAACTACGCATTGGACCTGAGGTTGAAAGGACTGGGAGTGTCGGCCGCCGGCTGGGGCAATTGGTCGGAAACGTACACGTTTGTGCAGGATCACAATCCGGCTTTCGTCACGACCAATATGACCCCCACCACCTTGAAACAGCTCGACTGCAGCATGATGCTGATCATCGATACGGCGGGAAACTTCGCGCTCACGGATAGCTTCGATCTCAGCGCCAATGGTCCGCTCGATGTCGATCTGGTCCATCTCAAGGCGCTGCCGCTTGATTTCCCATGGCGCGGCAGTCTGCGGTCCGGGCACCCGGAGCAGGGACTGCTGAATACGAATCGGGGCGTCATGATGATCGCGTCATCGCCGATCCTCGATGGCAATGAGGGCGGTCCGGTACACGGTATGGTGATATTGGGACGCCTGCTGTCCGCCGCCGAAGTTGAGCAGATCGGTCTTCAGGCGCAGGCCAGGGTGTCGATGCAGGCGACCAGTACCCGACAAAGTGCGGATCGTCTGGTCGAAACCCACGACACGACGCAGGTGTATCGGGCTTTCGCCGACATTTACGGCCGCCCGGCAATGACCCTGAGAGTGGACGTACCGCGAAGAATTACCGAGCGCGGGCGCTCCGCGGTGGCGTATGCATCTGCCTACCTGATAGGTACCGCGATCATCGTGCTCACGCTTCTGGTCGTGATTTTGCATCGGCTGGTGCTCGCGCCGCTCGCGCGCATGACCAGCCATGCCGTGGCGATAGGCGATGGCGACGACCTTACGCCGAGGCTCGATTTCAAAGGTCGCGACGAGATAGGCGTGCTCGCGCGTGAGTTCGATCGCATGGTGGAACGGGTCGCAAAGTCTCGCCGCGAGCTTGTCGATCATCTGGCCGAATTGGAGTCTGCAGCGCGCGAGACCACGCGCGCCAAGGAGGCCGCCGAGTCCGCGAATCTTGCCAAGAGTGAATTTCTGGCCAACATGAGCCATGAAATCCGCACGCCGATGAACGGCGTGCTCGGCATGGCGGAAATTCTGCTGGATACCAAATTGGACGCTACGCAACGGGATTATGCCGAGACCATCCGCGACAGCGGCACCGCGCTGCTGACCGTGATCAACGACATTCTCGACTTCTCGAAAGTGGAGGCGGGCAAGCTCGAGCTTGAATCCATCGATCTCGATCTGCGCGAGATCTTCGAAGATGTTGCCCGCTTGCTGTCGATCCAAGCCCACGCGCAGGACTTGGAGCTGCTGGTGTCGATCGATGCGGCGCTTCCTTCGCGCGTGAAGGGCGATCCCGGGCGATTCCGCCAGGTAATCCTGAATCTTGCGGGCAACGCGATCAAGTTTACGGCCAAGGGAGAGGTTTCACTGGAAATCAAATTGCTCGAGAGCGGTGCAAGCGGCACTCGTGTGCGATGCGCGGTACGCGATACCGGCATCGGCATTCCGGCCGACCGTCTGGCACTTTTGTTCACTCCCTTCTCACAGGTTGACTCATCGACGACCCGCAGGTTCGGAGGCAGCGGGCTGGGTCTGTCGATCGTGAAGCGGCTGGTCGAACTCATGGGAGGCGAGACAGGGGTGGAGAGCAAGGAGGGTGTGGGGTCGCTCTTCTGGTTCACCGCACATTTTGCCCCCGCCACTGCTGATGTTCCGCCCGTCGTCGAGGCACCGAAGTCGATCGCGGGACGTCGTGTGCTGGTCGTGGACGACAATCAGACCAACCGAAAAATACTGATGGGCCAGCTCCATCTGTGCGGGGTCGAGGGAGCTGCTGCAGGGTCCGCAATGGATGCGCTGGCCATGTTACGGCAGGCGAGCGACGCGGGCCGTCCCTATGACGCGGCGCTGCTGGACCACCAGATGCCGGGCTGCGACGGCGCGGATCTCGGCAGGATGATCATCCGCGATGAAAGCATAAAATCCACGCGGCTGATCTTGCTCACATCCTCCGGTCAGCGCGGCGACGGTAAGACATTCGGGGACATCGGGTTTGCGGGTTATCTGTTGAAGCCCATCGCGCAGCGCGATCTCATGGCGTGTCTGGAGTTGGCCCTCGCCAATCCCGCCGAGGTTTGGCATCTCAGAAGTCAACCCTTGATAACCCGTCACGCGCTGCGCGCGCAGCGCGAGGGCGGCCGCAACCGGATCTTGCTGGCCGAGGACAATATCGTCAATCAGAAAGTCGCGACCCGGTTATTGGAAAAGCTTGGTTATCTGGTCGAGGTGGTAGCGGATGGTCGGGCCGCAGTCAGTGCCTGGCAGCGGGGAAATCTCGATCTCATCTTGATGGATTGCCAGATGCCGGAGATGGACGGATACGAGGCGACGCGGGAAATCCGCAGGCTGGAGAACGGCAGGAAGCGAATCCCGATCGTCGCGCTGACGGCCAATGCCATGAAGGGCGATGAGGAAAAATGCCTCGCCGAAGGCATGGATGGTTTCGTGTCCAAGCCGATTGACCGCACCAAGCTCAACGCCTGCTTGAATCGTTTCCTGCCTGTGGCCACGGCGTAGCAGCGGCATCACCGATTGCTGGGGCAGCAACAGGACCTTGCTGAGCCTTTCAAAATCTACTACCTTGCGCGAAGTAGGGGGTTTGGATGCGGCGACAGCTGGGTTATTCCTGCGTCATTGCCGGCGCTACGTGCGTGATCGCGGCGATCTTATTCGTCGCTTACCTTCTCCTGCGCTCACCGCTTTTCGATTAGATCAAGACCACCCTCCCCTAGATCAAGACCCCCCTCCACCCAGGCTGATTTGAAGCACACGGGTGCAAGCCTTTCTCTGGGTGCGCCTGCTACGCCGCCGCGTGACTCTTCCCAACAAGTCGTCCTTCTGTTTGTAAAAATTACAATCCGATATATCATCGATTTGCTAGCTCATGGCTATGCGATCAACAACAAATGGGGATTTGAATGAGAGGCAGGATTAATCTTCTGTCGTTCGGTGTTGTGCTGTTGCTGCTGAGCCTGAGGTCGCACGCCGCCGGCACCGAGGAGGCGGACATCGCGAACACCGATATCGTGTCGGCAAGTTCGGGACAATGCGCCACGGTCAATGCATACAGCACCTCGCAGGGTGTGGTCATCGTCCAGTGGCCGTGCGGTGGCGTTGCCGCACAGCGGTGGTCGCTGGTTGCGGTGGGTCGGAACTACCACATCGTCTCCGCGGGCAGCGGGCTTTGTCTCAACATCAACGGCGGATCGACCACGGCGGGCGCACAGATCATTCAATGGCCTTGCCAGGCGGCGACTTCGACCAACGATCAGTGGTCGATCGTGAGCGTCGGAGAGTACTACCAGATCGTCTCCGCATACACGGGCCAATGCCTGAATGTCGATGCAAACTCCCAGGCAGAGAGCGCGGTGTTGATTCAGTGGCCTTGCGCGTCGGAGACGCCCGGCGCCTACAACGACCTGTGGAGTCTCGCGGCGCCCACCGAACAAGTGTTGCCGTCCAGTTGGACACCGGTGATTTCGCTGCCCGTGACGCCCATCGCCATTGCCAATCTGCCGAACGGCAATCTGCTGATGTGGTCCGCTTTCGAACCTTACACTTACGAAGGCGACATCGGCGCCGCCACGGGCCAGACGTACACCGGGGTGTTCAACCCGACCACCGAACAATCGACCGATGTGCTCGTCACCAACACGGGGGCGGACATGTTCTGCCCAGGCACCGCGGTTTTGCCCGACGGCCGTGTGCTCGTCAATGGCGGCAGCAGCAGCCCGAAGACCAGCATCTACTCACCGACCGCTAACGCCTGGAGCATTTCAGGCGAGATGAACCTGCCTCGCGGCTACGAGGCCGATACTTTGCTTTCCTACGGCACACTCTCGAACGGCGAGTTGTCGGGCGTGCAGGTCCTGACCTTGGGCGGGTCATGGAGCGGTGGTGAGGGCAACAAGTCGGGCGAAGTATGGAACAGCACCACCGGAAGTTGGACGGTGCTGTCCGGCGTGCCCGAGACCAACATCGTGGGCCCGGACCCGCAAGGCATCTACCGCGGCGACAACCACCTGTGGATGTTCGCGCAAAGCGGCGGCTATGTGTTCCACGCGGGTCCGAGTGCGCAGATGAACTGGATCACGACCGCCGGCGCCGGCACGATCACGTCGGCCGGCGACCGCGGCACGGACCCCTACAGCATCAACGGCAATGCCGTCCTCTACGACGTCGGCAAGATCCTGAAAGTGGGCGGCGCACCGGCGTACCAGCAGTCCACCGGCACGACCTATGCGAGCAATTCCGCCTACGTGATCGACATCTCTGCCGGACCGGGTACGACGCCGCTCGTGACTCAGCTCACGCCGATGAGCTATGAGCGCGCGTTCTCCAACAGTGTGGTGCTGCCGAACGGCAATGTCGTGGTGATCGGCGGGCAGAGCATTCCCGAACCTTTCACCGACAGCGCGGCGGTACTGGTCCCGGAAATCTGGAACCCCGCCACACAGCAGTTCAGCTTCTTGAACCCCATGCAGACTCCACGCACCTACCACAGCACCGCGATTCTCCTGCCGGACGGCCGCGTGTTCGTGGGCGGCGGCGGCCAATGCGGTGCGGGTTGCCCACAAAATCACCTCACCGCCGAAATCCTCACGCCACCGTACCTGCTGAATTCAAATGGCACCCCTGCCACGCGCCCGGTGCTGAACGCCGCGAGCACAGCCACCAGCGCGCAGCTGGGCGGCAGCATCTCGGCCGGCACCACGGGGCAGGTGGCCTCGTTCGTGCTGATGCGGCTCTCTGCCACGACCCACACGGTGAACAACGACCAGCGGCGCATCCCTCTGACGATCACCAAGACCACTGCGAACTCCGGGGGATCCTATTCCTATGTTTTGGCCATGCCGTCGGCCGACCCCGGAGTGGTGTTGCCCGGGTACTACATGCTTTTCGCGCTGAATTCCAGTGGGGTCCCCAGCGTCTCGACGACCATCCAAATCCTCTGAGAACCGTGTGATGGGCGGCACGATGATCAGGAGGCACAGAGCGGGTGGCGTGCGGATGATCGCCATGGGGCTCTGCGCCATCGCGCAGGTGAGCGCGGCATCGTCGCACGAGGAATTTATGCGGGGCCAGTCGCTATTTGTAGGAACCATCGATCTGCAGGGTCGAATCTATACGCACACAGCCGACTTGCCGCCCGCGGTCGTGCGCTGCTCGAATTGTCACGCGGTGGCGGATGGTGCCGACGTGCCGCGCTCGCTGGCGCCGCGTCTGACCCGCAACCTCTTGGTGCTGCCCCACGCAAGGCGCGGCGGCCCACCATCGAACTACAGCCGTGCCGGCTTCTGTACGCTGCTGCGAAGCGGCGTCGACCCCGCCTTCGTAATGATCAGTGTGGAGATGCCGCGCTACACGATCGACGAGACCGACTGCGGCGCACTATGGCGATACCTTACCGGAAGCGGCCGTGAAGAGAGCCAACACTGACCTGGCGCGGCGGCAGGTATGCGTGAGTGCCGCCGCGGCCTGTGCGTCAATTCTCGGGTGGGGCGTGGCGCGCGCGAACGCCGCAGAGGTTGCAGCGGATCACGGGCGCGTCGAGCCGCCGGTGCCGATACCGGACATCCGCGTGCGCCGTGCCGACGGTGCGGCGGCGGGCCTCGCGGAAATGTTGCGTGGTCGGGCGACGGCGCTGCATCTGATGTTCACGGGCTGCTCCTCGGTCTGTCCCATCCAGGGTGCCATATTCGAACGCGTGCAAGCCTTGTTGCCCGATCAGCAGGCGCGCGCCATCCAACTGATCTCGCTCAGCATCGATCCGCTGCTCGACACGCCGCTCGCCATGCGCGAATGGCTGGAACGATACGATGCGCGGGAAGGATGGACCGCGGTGGCGCCGGATGCTAAGGACGTTGGGCGGATGCTCGACGTGTTCGGCCAGGGGCGCAATGCGCTCGAAAGCCATACCACGCAAGTCAATATCATCAACCGGCAGGGTGACCTCGTATTCCGCACGCCGGAACTGCCTTCGGCCGAGGCGATCGCCGATCTCTTGCGCAGGGTCTAGTTCTCAAGGGGACGTGGGTGCACTCTGCTGCCGCAGATAGGCGATGACGGCTTGGCGGTCCGCGGGGTCGGCAAGGCCGGCAAAAGCCATCATCGTTCCCGGCGCCACGGAGTTCGGATTCGTCAACCACGCATCCAGATGTGCCGAGTCCCATAGGAAATCTTGCGCGCGCAAGGCGGCGGAATACGCATAGCCCGGCAAACTCGCCACCTTGCGCTCGTACACATGCGCCAGGTTCGGCCCTATCTTCGCTGATGTCGCATCCGAAATGTCATGGCAGGACGCACACCGCAGGAAAAGAATTTTGCCGCGGGTCTCGTCGGAGGCACCTACCGGCATCGAAAAAACCATGTTCAGTACCATCAGCACAGCAAGCGGTGCGGACACTGCGAATATCAATCTCGGACCCATCGATGTCTTGTGCATCCCTGGAGTGTAGCGCCGGCGGCTCCCGCGCATTGGCCGAATACCGGACACCGGCCATTTAGGCTGGATCTGTCGGCCGGGTGCTCTATTGTTGGGCGCAGAAATTCAGGTTGAGCAGGCGGCACATGAGTTACAGATTGGGCGTCGATGTGGGCGGGACCTTCACCGATCTGTTCTTGGTCGACGAGAAATCGGGGCGGGTGTTCACGGCCAAGGTGCCGAGCACGCCGGCCGATCAATCCATAGGTGTCCTCAATGGCATCGCGCGGGTGTGCGAGAAGGCGGGGATCGCGCCGCAGGCGATCGATCACGTGATGCATGGCACGACCGTGGCGACCAACACGGTGCTGACCGGCACCGGCGCGCGCTGCGGTCTGGTGACGACCAAGGGCTACAAGCAGGTGCTGCAGATCGCGCGTTCCTTCGTGCCGGGCGGACTGGGCGGATGGGTGATTTACAACAAGTCGCTGCCCCTGGCGCCGTTGTCCTGCACGATAGAGGCGGTGGAACGCGTCAGTGCCCAGGGCGGGATTGTCACGCCGCTCGACGAGGCGCGATTGCGCGCGGATCTGCGCGTGCTCAAGAGCAAGCAGATCGAAGCGCTGACCGTGTCGCTGATCAACTCGTTTTCCAATGCGGCGCACGAGCGGCGCATCCGGGATGTTGCCAACGAGGAAATGCCCGGCGTGCCGGTGTCCTTGTCATCCGAGGTCGTGCCCGAGATGCAGGAGTACGAGCGCACCGTGACCACGGTCGCGAACTCCTACGTGCGGCCCAAAGTGGCCAAGTACATCGAGAACTTGAGCAGCAAGATCGCCGAGACGGCCGCGGATGTGAAGCTGCACATCCTGCGCTCGGACGGAGGGCTGGCAGGGACGGAGGCGGCGGTCGAATATCCGGTGAACTTGCTGATGTCCGGTCCGGCGGGTGGCGTGGCCGGCGCGCTGTGGGTCGCGGTGCAAGCGGGCTTTCCCAACCTGCTCACGGTCGACGTCGGCGGTACGTCGACCGATGTGGCGCTGATTCAGAACGGCGCGCCGCGGCTCAGACGCGAGACGACGATCGGCGATGTGACGGTGCGGGCATCGTCGGTCGACATCCGCACCGTCGGTGCGGGCGGCGGCTCGATTGCACATGTTCCGGAACTCACCAAGGCGCTGCGTGTCGGCCCGCAATCGGCGGGCGCCGACCCGGGTCCCGCGGCCTACGGAAAGGGGGGCATGGAACCGACGGTGACCGATGCCAATGTCGTACTCGGTTATCTTCCGGCGCAGCAAAAGCTCGGCGGCGACATGGTCCTCAGCCGCAAGCTTTCGGTCGATGCAGTGCAAAAGGTCGCCACTGCGCTCGGCCTGTCGTTGGAGGCGGCCGCGCTCGGCATCTACAACATCGTCAACGAAAACATGGTGGGTGCGTTGCGCCTGGTGTCGGTCGAACAAGGCTACGACCCGCGCGACTACGCATTGATCGCCTTTGGGGGCGCCGGGCCCCTGCACGCGAACGCGCTCTCGCGTTTATTGGGGTCATGGCCTTCGATCATCCCGCCGGGACCGGGTGTGTTGTGCGCGTTGGGCGACGCGACGACGGCGGTGCGCGACGAGCGCTCGCGCACCTACGTCAAGAAATTCTCCGAAACGAGCGCCAAAGAACTCACGGCGATCTTGAGCGAACTCGCCGCGGCCGCGATCCAGTCCCTCGAGCGCGAAGGCGTGCGCCGCCGTGAGATAACCACCAGCTACCAGGTCGATCTGCGTTACCACGGCCAGGGGTTGCGGCTGACCATCCCGGTGTTGCTGGACGATCTGAAGAAACTGGGCCTCAAAGCCATTTCTGATCAGTTCGACGCCGAGCACAAGCGGCTCTTCACCTTTGCGCTCACCCTCGAGCACGAGTTGGTGACGCTGCGCGCCGCAGTTCAGGGACGCGGCATCAGGCTGACCCGGGCTGCGATTGCGAAAGGCACGGCGAGCGCCAAAGCTGCGATCGTCGGCAAACAAGCGAGCAACATGGACGGCAAGCGGGTCAATGCACTGATCTACGAGCGGGCCAAGTTCAAGGCAGGCAACAAAATTCCGGGACCTGCGATCATCATGGAGATGGACTCGACCACCGTCGTGCTGCCGGGCCACCACGGAATCGTCGATGCGCTCGGCAACGTGCTGATCTATCCGGACGGTTACCGGAAACCGGCTTCCAAACCGGCAAAGTCGAAGTCTAAGCCCAAGTCTAAGCCCATGTCGAAGTAGGATTAACCGAAATGCCCGCCAAGATTTTGCAAACCAGCAAGAAGCGCCTGAAGAAGGTCAAAGTCGACACCGTGACGATCGACATCATCGAAAGTGCGCTCAGGAACGCCCGCTTCGAGATGGATACCGTGCTGTTTCGCACCGCGATGTCGCCCGGCATCCGTGAGCAGCACGATGAGTTTCCGATGATCGCCAATGTCGAGGGCAAAATGGTCGTCGGACAGTTCGGCTCCTTCATCTGGGGCTTCATGCAAGGCTACGAGGGAACGATCGAAGAGGGCGATATCTTCCTTACCAATGATCCGTATTCGGTGCGTGGCGCGATCAGTCACGCCAACGACTGGCTGATGTTGATGCCGATCTACCGCTTTGGACGTCTGATCGCCTGGGCCGCAATGTTCGGGCACATGACCGACGTCGGCGGCAAGGTGCCGGGATCGCTGCCGACCGACGGTCGCAGCATATACGAGGAGGGCGTGACGACGCCGCCGGTCAAGATCTACAAGAAAGGCGTGCTCAATGAAGACGTGCTGGCGATTTTGTTGCACAACTGCCGTCTGCCGCACTGGAACCTCTCGGATTTCAATGCCATCACGGCGGCGCTGCGCACGGCGGGTACGCGCTGCATCGAGTTGAGCGAGCGCTTCGGCGACGATGTGCTGTATTCGGCCATGGCGGCGATGCTCGAGCGCAACAAGCGGGCAATGCGCCAGCTGATTCTGCGCACGGTACCGGAGCAGAAGCAGTACTTCGAGGATTACATCTGCGACGACGGCCTCGATATGGGTCCCTATAAGATCGCGTGCACGATGTGGCGCGAGGGCGAGAAGTGCATCTTCGACTTCGCGGGCACCGATCCGCAATCGATCTCCTCCATCAATTTTCTCTTGAACGAGGAGATGTTCAAGATGTTCGCCGGCGTCTACATGATCATGGTGTTCGACCCGCAAATCCTGTTCAACGACGGTTTCTATGACCTCATGGACGTGCGCATACCGGCGGGCACACTCCTCAAGCCGTTGAAGCCGGCGGCACTGTCATGCCGCACGCACGCGCTTGGGCGTATCTTCGACATCCTGGGCGGCCTCCTGGGCCAGGGTAACCCGCAGTTCATGTGCGCCGCAGGTTTCTCGGACTCCCCGCACTTCATGTACTCCGGATACGACAAGAACGGCGACTGGTACCAGCTCTACCAGATCACCTTCGGCGGCATCCCGGGCAAGCCGTTCGGCGACGGCCCGGACGGGCATTCATTGTGGCCCTCGTTCACGAACGTACCGAACGAGTTTCTGGAGAGCTACTTTCCGCTGCGTATCGATGTTTACGAGACGATCCCGGACACCGGCGGTCCCGGCAAGAACCGCGGCGGCAACGGACTTCGAATCGGCTACCGTTTCCTCGAGCCGGGTGAGATCTCGATCCACGACGACCGCTGGCTCACCTATCCCTGGGGTGTTAACGGCGGCCTGCCGGGTGCGCGCAGCCGCAAGCTGCTGATCCGCGCGAATGGCAGCGAGGAGTTGCTGCATTCGAAGCTCGATCATGTGAAGGTCGAACCGGGCGATCTGTTGCTGTCCGATACCTGGGGCGGCGGGGGTTGCGGCGATCCGCTCGAGCGCGATCCGAATCTGGTGCAGTTCGACGTCGAGGCAGGTTTGGTCACGCTCGAAGGCGCGAAGCGTTACGGCGTCGTCCTTGATGGCGCGGGGCGCATCGACGCCGCCGCCACCGCCAACCTGCGGTCGGGCATGGCCAAGAAGCGGCGCGCGGTGCAACTCTTTGATCGCGGCTTCGACTCGATTGAAGAGCTGAAGGCCCGGTGTCTCGCAGAGACGGGACTTGCGCCGCCGTCGGCGCCGAAATTCACGAAGTGGGCATTGAAGGCGGTGAAGACAGATGCCGTCAGCCTTTGAGCTTCAGCCACTCGCTCGGCTTTTTGAGTGCGATCGCCACCGACTTGATCTCGGTGTACATCTCCACACCCTCCCGGCCCAGCTCGCGTCCCCACCCGGATTGCTTGTAGCCGCCGAGCGGCAGGTCGGGTCCGCCGACATGATGCGCATTGACCCATACCTGGCCTGATTTCAGCTTCTGCGTCAGCCGATGTGCGGTGGAGAGATCGTTGGTCCAGATGCTGGCTGCGAGTCCGTAGGCCGTATCGTTGCCGAGTGCCGCGACATGGTCGAGATCGCTTCCGGAGAAAGTCGAAATGCACAGCACCGGACCGAAGATCTCCTCGCGCGCAATCTTCATGGTCGGTTGCACGCCGGCAAATACCGTCGGTCTGAGAAAATATCCGGGTGCCTGCGGACGCGTCCCGCCGGCGATGAGCCTCGCGCCCTCGGCGAGACCCGCCTCGATATACGATTGCACCCGGGTCAATTGCTCCTGGGATACCAAAGGACCCACCTGCGTTTCGGGATCGAAGCCTGAACCGACCCGGATTGCGTCGGCGCGTGCTGCGATGAGTTCACTGATCCGCTGGCCTAAGCTGTCGTGAACGATGAGACGCGAGCCGGCCATGCAAGATTGGCCGGCGTTGAAGAAAATGCCCGGAACCGCGCCCTTCACGACCGAGTCTACATCCGCATCCGGCATGACGATCATCGGCGACTTCCCGCCGAGTTCGAGCGACACGCGTTTCAGGTTGCCGGCGGCGGCGGCGAGAATTCGCCGGCCGACCTCGGTCGAACCGGTGAAGGCGATCTTGTCGATTCCCGGGTGGGCGGTCATTGCGGCGCCGGCCGTGTCGCCGTAGCCCGTCAGGATGTTGATGACCCCGGGTGGAAAGCCGACCTCCAGAGCAAGTGCCCCCAAGCGCAGAGCGGTCAGCGGAGTTTGTTCGGCGGGCTTCAGGATGACGGTGCAGCCTGCTGCGAGCGCAGGTCCGATCTTGAGCAATGCCATCAACAGGGGAAAATTCCACGGAATGATCTGGCCGACCACGCCAATGGGCTCACGCACCGAGTAGGCCTGGAAATCGCCGGGATCGCCGATCTGAACGCTTTCGCCTTTGAGTTTGGTCGCCCAACCGCCCATGTAGCGCAGCAGTTCGGCGCCGACGTGAAGGTCGATATTGAGCGTGTCCGCCAGCGGCTTGCCGGTGTCCAGCGTTTCCAATTCCGCCAGTACTTCGGAGTCCGAGGTGATCCGATCCGCCAAAGACCAGATGAGCCTGGCCCGCGCGCCGCCGCTCATCGCCGGCCACGGGCCGTGTTCGAACGCGCGGCGTGCAGCCTGTACCGCCTGCTCGACGTCGGGCGCCGTGGCGGCGGCGACCGTTGCGATCTTGAGCGCTGTGGCCGGATCGAAGACTTCGATGGTTCCGCCCTCGATGGCGCGCGACCAGCCGCCGTCGATCAGCAAGTCGTGGCGGCCTTGGAGAAACGCGCGCGTCGCTGCCGAGAGCGTGTGGGTGTGCGGTTTCAAGTCAACACGGGCCTCGCGTTGCCCGGCAGCAACGGGGCCAAATCGCGTTGATAGCGCCATGCCGGATAGAGGCTCGCCAGGTACACGACGCTGTTGATGCCGACATAGACGATGGCGATGGCAATGACCGCCGATCTCGGTTGTTCTGCCGACACACCCCCGGTGCTCTCGACGAAGCCTGCTGCCCCCAGCATGAGGCCGACGATCAGCGCACCGAGCGCGAAGGCGATCTTTTCGCCCGCCAGCCAGATGCCGCTGTACAGGCCTTCCCGGTTGACGCCGGTGGCAAGGCTGTCGGCGACGATGGCATCGGCGAGCATCGAGAGGGTCGCGCTCAGCAGCGCTCCGCCGGCGACGCCCGCCTGCAGGCCGAGAGGAATCAAGAGCCATACGGGCTGGCGGTCCATGCACAGCCACAGCACCACATTGAGGCACCAACCGAGCACGCCGAGCGCGTACACGCCCGCCCTCGGCCAACGCCGGCTGAGCCAGACCCATAAAGGTTGGGATGCAATCTGGCCGATCGTCGCCGAGAACACCACCAGACCCATGGCACTCAAAGGTTGGTGCACGACGTAGATGCACAAATAGGCGAAAGAGCCGTAGCCGAGGCCCTCGCCGAGCTTTTGCAGGAAACCGACCGCGAGCAGCTGGCAATAGGGCTTGTTGTTCCATACGATCTTGAAACTCGAGAACAATCCGACCGGCTCGTCGTCCGCATCGACACGCCGCGCGTTCGCCGTCGCGAATACCGTGAACAGCGTCGTGACCAGGCATACCGAACCCAGGATCGCGGCCATGGTGTGGTAACCGGCAATTCCGCCGCCGGCCCACTGTACGATTCCGCCTGCATACGCACCGACCGTGAGACCGATCGCCATGAAGGCCACGCGGACGCTCATCAAGCGGCTGCGCTCCTCGGCAGTCGCCGGCATTTCGGACGCCATGGTCAGGTAAGGAACCGAAAACACCGCATACGCGGCGAAGGCGATCGTCACCATCAGTCCCATGTAGAGCGCACGGCTGCCGACCGCGGCGAATGCGGGCGGATGAAACAGCAGGACGAAGGCCGCGCTGGTCATGAGTGCACCAACGAACATCGGCGGCCGGCGGCGTCCCCACGGGGTTCGCAGCCGATCAGACCAGCTGCCGACGAGCGGATCGAAGAGAATCATGGCGAGCTTGGGGACGAACACGACGATGCCCGCGAGGGCAGCGGGAATCGCCAGATAGTTCGTCATGAACACCAGCAGCAACAAGGCAGGTGCATCGCGAAAGATGCGCTCTCCGATCATGCCGATGCCGTAACCGCCGTACAGCCAAAAGGAGATCGGGTGGGGCTTCATGGCGCAGTGGTTCTCAAGTCGTCTGCCCGGCGTGCAGCAGCGGCGCCGCGCCGGCTTCCGTGAACTGCCGGTAGCGCCCGAGGCCGAGGAGCGCGACGGCTGGAACGATGAACAGCGCCGCGGCGAGGTGCAACGACTCGGTGTAGGCATGGGTGCGGTCGAAGTTCGATCCGAAAACCACCGGTCCCACTCCCGCGCCCAAGGCGAAAAAACTGTACAGCGCCCCGTAGATGCCCCCATAGCTCTTCATTCCGAAGTAGCGCGCGACCACGAACGCGAGCAGGTCATACTCGGCGCCGGCTGCGAGGCCGATCAGACAAATGCAAAACATGGCATTGCGATCATCAAGACCCGGACCCGCCAGGATGAGACACGCTATCGCCGGCGCGCCCAGCAGGATCAATCCCACGGCCGGCGCCCAAAACCGGTCGATCAACCAGCCGCCGAGGATGCGTCCGAAGATCACGGACAAACCGATGAGCGAGGTCAGGCGCACGATATCCGCATGCTCAAATCCGGCAATTTTGAGGATGTTCTCCATATTCGGAATCAATCCGCCCACGGCGAAGGCCAGCGAGACGAAGCTGATCGCAATCAACCAGAAGCGCCATTCGCCGAGCGTTTCGCGCATCGTCAAGCCCGGCGTGAGCGCCGCCTGGGTGCGGGCGGCCGCGCGCCGGTCGCGTGGGTCACCGGCGTGCTCGCCGGGATCTCGAAAACAGAGCAGCCCCAGCGGCAGCGCGATTGCCAGGGGTAATGCGCCGATGGCCACATAGGCACCGCGCCAGCCGAACTCCATCATGAACCAGGCAGCCAAGGGTTTGATGATGTAGCCGAACAAACCGGTGCCCAGCAAGGACAGGCCGAGAGCGAGTCCCTTGCCGGATTGGAAGCCGTTGTTGACGGCGCGCGTCCAGGTGATGGGCAGGGTGCCGGCACCGAGCAGCGCCAGCATCAGCCACGTGGCGTAGTAAAGCGGCAGCGAACCGTTGCTCAAGGCGAGCCCCATGAAGCTGAGTCCGAACAACACCACCGAGGTCAGGGCGACGCGGCGCACGCCGAAGCGATCCGCTGCATAGCCCACGGCGGGACCGGCGATGATCACGGCGACCGTCGTGCAGGTGATGCCGGCAAAGATCTGCGCGAACGTCCAACCGAATTCGTGGGCCAGTGTCGGCGCAAAGATGCCGATGGTGTAGAACGGCATCGGCGAGAGTCCCAGCGCGATGCCGAACATCGACGCAAGCACGATGGGCCATCCGCGCCGGAATTCTTGTGCCTGGGATTGAACTTTCATCAGAAGGGCTTGACGACGCCGATGAACGCATTGCCGGCGATGCCGATCCAGTACAGATACGCCAGCTTGCGGGACATCGATCCCTCGCGATCCAGTTGCCGTTCCAGTGCGGGAGTCGGACCCGTCTCGGCCAGCTGCCGGAAAATGACCGCCCAGTGGCGCATCACGAAACGCAGAATCAGGCCGATCACCAGCAGCAAGGAGTAGATCAGCACCTTCGCGGCGTACCAGCGCGCGCTCAAGGGGCCTCCGGTGAACAGCGAATACACGGCGGTGAGGAACAACAATGGTATGACCACGTAGCGGATCTTTTCATCCCACAGCGTCAGCTTGAGGCCGGTTGCCGTGCCGCGCTTAACGAACGCCGAGAACGTCAGGCTCATCCACGCCAGCATGAACACCCAGACGGGGATCACCCACGCGCCAAACGGATTCACGCCCATGTCGGCACCCATCTGAAATCCCAGCGGCAGCAGCAGCAGGATACCCAGCCTCGCGAGAATGTCGATCCGATAGGCCGTCTCGAGATGATGCCGGCGTTCTTCGAGGGACAAGCGTGGATTCAATATGTGAAAGGCGGTTTGAAAGACGCCCCATTCGCCGCCGAGCCAGTAGACCACGGCCAGAATGTGCATCCACTTGAGAACGAGATAGCCTGATATGAACATGAATTCCGCCGGTGTTTTGCGTCAATGAACGTGTCTTGAGTATAGGCATGGCGTCGGGTGGTAACGCCGAGTCCAGGCAGGTGTTTCGAAATGCGGGCAGCAGGGAAATGTTCAGAGCTCCAAAGCGCCGGGGTTCATCAGATCCTGCGGATCGAGCGCCTGCTTGATCGCGCGAACCAGCCCGAGGGTCTCGGCTGACAGACCGCTCGCGTACGGATAGGCCTTCCCCAGCTGGAAATGCACGGCGTCATACTGCCGATAGAGTGCGATGAGGTCGCGCTTCAACTGATCGATAAAGGCCACGGTCTCCGGATCATCGGGTCGCTGCGGCAACGCGTCGATGTAGCCCTTCGGCAGCGCGAGCCGATGATAGTCCGTTTGGGCGCCCGGCCAATAAAACGCCAGCTCATAGAGGAACGACGTGCTGCCTACCGTCATGAACATGCCGCCGCACCAGACGCCCAGGCGCTGCATCGCGCTGCTACGGGCTGCTAGAAATTTGGTCGCCGCGGCGTGAAATTCCGAGACGCGGGAATGCGGCAAATAGCCATGCAAAGGAACCCAGCGTTCGCCATCGGGTCCCAACGTGTTGAACAGCGGCACGAAGGGCGTCGCGCGCACCAGCGCGGGCACCGTATTTGCGATTTCCGTGCCGCCGGCGGCGCGCAGCAAGCCGCGCAATCTGCGCGCCTTGATCTCGGCTTCGCGCCGGTCGAGACCTTCCGTGATGAAATGCGTCGTATACGCGGCGGCGCTCAACTGACGTTTGCCGGCGATCGCGGTGCGCAGCAATTGGCCTGCCGCGGCGAGCGGGGAGGCCGCCGAACTCGCGAGGGTCTTGGCGGTGGCGAATTTGGAAATTCGCGCCTGGCGCTTCATCTGACCCTGGGCCAGAGCGGCATCCATGGCGAAATGCTCATCGTCGAGGCCCTCGAGTGCAGCCGACCGAAGGCCGCGTGCCAGGCTGTCCAGATCCGCAAACGCAAAGGAGACGCAAACGCAGCCGGGCTGCCGCCTGCGCAGCGCCAGCGTGATGCGCGCTTTGACGCCGAAAACCCCGCAATCCCCCGTGAACAGCCCCGCAAGGTCCGGTCCGTGCCAGCGTGAGAAGGGTGCCCCGCCGCGCGCCGCCGAACCGGTGCGCAGCACAGTTCCCGCGGCGGTGACGATGTCCAGGCTGATGATGGATTGCGCGCTGATGCCGTGGGTTCCGGACCCGTGGCTCACCGCGTGCTGCGACACCGATCCGCCGACCGTGGCGGCGGCACCGGAAAAAGGTCCGAAGAAGGGCGTACGAAAACCCAACGGATCCAGCGCGGCTTTCAGCGCGGCCCACGTCACGCCGGCCTCCACCGTCACGTAACCATCCACGGCGTTGATCTCGACGATGCGATCGAGCCCTCCCATGTCGATCAATATCGAATTGCGACGTGCCGGCAGATAGGCATCCGTGTACGAAGCGCCACCGCCGCGTGTGTACACCGCGACCCCGTGTGCGGTCGCGGTTCCCACGGCGAGTTGCAGTGCATCCATCGTGGTGGGACGCACGACCGCCAGCGGCCGCTCGCGCGTGCGATAAACATCGGTTGCAAAACCGAGCACGGCGTCTCCGGTGATGACCTGGGCAGCGCCCATGGCGAGGACGAGCCGTTCCGTGAACGTGGCAGCGAGCAATTCTGCGGACATGTCGAGAGTTATACGGTCTTGATTTCCCGCACGCCACGCGAAATGGCCATGTGTTGACCGCTATGCGGAAGCCTCGATTGTGGGGACCCCATGTCGCGCTCGCCCTTTAGACTTGTGCCATGCATTTCAACCGCTCGCTGGGACGTGGCCTCAAAATCCTCGCCATCCTCAATGCCGGTGGCCGGCACACCGTGGCCTCCCTTGCCAGAGCCGTGAGATTGCCGCGCAGCACGGCTTTTCGGATATTGTGCACGCTGGTCGAGGAAGGCTATGTTTGGCGCGATCCTGTGACTGATTTATATCATCCTACCTCGATGGTCCTGTCGCTGTCAGACGGCTTCGATGGCATGGCGCGGCTGGTCGAATTGGCGAAACCCGTGGTCGCGGAATTGGGCAAGCAGTTGGTGTGGCCCGTCATGCTGGCGACCTTGTCGGGAACATCGGTTTTGTTGCGGCAAACGACCGACGCGACCAGCCCGCTGGCCGTCGTTCGCTACACCCCGGGATTTCGCGCACCGCCCTTGGATCGTGCCTCCGGCCTGGTGCTGCTCGCCTGCAGCTGTGCGCAGCAACGTCAGATGGCGCTCGATCTTTTGTATCGCGAGGACGAGGCGAAGCGGGAACTGCCCCCGCGCGCCGAGATCGAAGCCCGGCTCGCGGACATACGCGAAGTCGGATATGCCTGCGTGCATCGTCCCGGCACCGCCTCCAACCGCAGCAGCCTGGCAGTGCCGATCTGCGCTGCGGGCGACTTGGTCGCGACCTTGGTGGTCAGATTCGCGCGCAGCGCCGTGAAGCAGCATGTCGTCATGGAGCGCTTTCTGCCCCTCCTGCGTCAAGCCGCGCATATGATCGTATCCCGGTTCGCATGCACCTCGACGGTCTCCGCGACAGCCCATGGGCGGCTGCCGGCGCACAGCAAAAGTGAAGCCTGAAGTCCTGCCATGACCGAACCCGATTTTGACCTGTTGATAAAGAACTTGAAGGTGGTACGTCCGCGCATGTCCGACGTGCCGCTGCAGGATGTCGCGGTCACGGCCGGCAAGTTCAGCCTCATCGCCGACCATATCGAGAGCAGCCGCGCGCGCACCGTGGTGGATGCGAAGGGACTGCTCGGCTTTCCGGGGCTGGTCGATGCGCATATGCACACCGGGATCTATTCGCCGCTCGCCGAGGACGCGGACACCGAGAGCCGCGCGGCGGCCCAGGGCGGCGTGACCTCGAGCCTCAATTATTTCCGCTCGGGCCAGTACTATTTAAACAAGGGCGGACCGTACGCCGAATTCTTCCCCGAGGTGCTCGACATATCGGCGAATCGATTCCACGTCGATTACGCCTACCATCTCGCGCCCATGGACAGCCGGCAGATCGGCGAGATCGACATGCTGATCGAGAAGTACGGCGTCACCTCGTTCAAGATCTACATGTTCTACGGCGGATACGGCCTGCATGGCGCGTCGAGCGCGCAGCATGATTTCTTGATGATCGACCCCGAGGAAAAATACGACATCGCGCACTTCGAGTTCGTGATGCGCGGCGTCAAGCGCGCCATGGAGCGGTTTCCGGAACGTCGCGACTACATCAGCTTGAGTCTGCACTGCGAGACCGCCGAGATCATGGCCGCGTACACCAAGCTGGTGCAGCGCGAGGGTCGTTTGCAGGGCTTGGAAGCCTACAGTGCCGCGCGGCCCCCGCATTCGGAGGGGCTTGCCATTGCCATCGCATCCTATCTTGCGCACGAAACGCAATGCATCAACATCAACCTCCTGCACTTGAGTTCACGCAAAGCGGTGGAAGCGGCGCTGATCATGGCAAAGGCGTTTCCGCATATCGATTTTCGGCGCGAAGTGACCTGTGCGCACCTGTGCATCGACTACGATGTGCCGACCGGCGCCTTCGCCAAGGTCAATCCACCGATACGTTCGCGCGCGGACGTCGAGTACTTATGGTCGGCGCTGCTCGAGGGGCACATCGATTGGGTGTGCAGCGATCACGCCTGCTGCCGGCACGAAATGAAAATAGACGGATCGCGGCCCGGCGATATTTTTGCGCACAAGTCCGGATTCGGCGGTACGGAATACCTCCTCTCCGGACTCATGACCGAGGGTCGCAAGCGCGGACTGTCCTATAACCGCATGGCGGAGCTGACCGCCTGGAATCCAGCCCGGCGTTTCGGTCTGCCGAGCAAAGGGGATATCGCGCCGGGCTTCGACGCGGATCTGGCGATCGTCGACCCGGACCACTCCTTCACGGTGCGCGCGCAGGACAGCGAGTCGACCCAGGGGTATTCTCCATTCGAAGGCCTTGAACTATCGGGGCGCGTGGTAACGACCTACCTGCGGGGCAGCGCGGTCTACGATAACGGCCGCATCGTGGGCGCGCCCCGCGGCCGCTACCTCGCGCGGCCCTACTGAAGGAAAGCGGCATGAGCGTCAATCAGCGAATCGTCTATGCGCGCAAGGTGGTCGGCGTGCCGAGCCCCGAAGACTTCGAACTCGACAGCGTGCCGGTGGCCGCGCCTGGCGACGGGCAGTTCCTGGTCGAGAATCTCTATCTCGCGCTCGAGCCTTACTACCGCAACGTCCTGAAGGGCATGCCGATCTATGGCACGCCGATCGCGCCGGGTGATGTGATGTTCGGCGAGACGTTGAGCCGCGTGCTGACGAGCCGGCATGAGGGTTATGCGGCCGGCGACATGGTCGCGGCGCGCGGCGGCTGGCAGCAGTTTGCAATCTTGAACGGCGCGAACGTTCGCAAGATCGTGCCGACCGATGCGCCGTTGAGCACGGAGTTGGGGGTGCTGGGTACGCCGGGGCTCACCGGCTATGTCGGCATCGTCTACCTCGCGCCGCCCCGGCCCGGCCAAACCGTGGTCGTCTCCGCGGCAACGGGCCCGGTGGGGTCCACGGTCGGACAGACCGCCCGGCTCATGGGCGCCCGCGTCGTCGGCATCGCGGGAACGGCCGACAAATGCGCCTACGCCATTCATGAGCTTGGGTTTGCCGACTGCGTCAACTACAAGGAAGGTGACCTCAAGGCCTCGCTGAAACGCGCATGCCCGGACGGGATCGACGTCTATTTTGACAATGCCGGCGGCGATACCTTGGTGGCGGCGCTCGCGAATCTCGCGCTGCATGCCCAGGTCGTGCTGTGCGGGATGAGTTCCATCTACAATCAGGCGTCCCCGCCGCCCGGACCTCATTTGGGGCCGATCGTGATCGCTCGCGCCACGGTCAAGGGACTGGTGGTCTACGACCATTTTGCCCGGCTGCCGGAGCTGAAGAAGGTGGTCGGCGCCTGGATCCGCGAGGGCAAATTCAAGTACCGCGAGGACATCTCCGACGGACTGGCGCGGGCTCCGGAATCCTTCTGCCGTCTGATGCGCGGGGAGAACTTTGGCAAGACGCTGGTGCGCATCGCTGCGCAGCCCGCATGACGGTCGTGGTCGTCTTGTTCAATCTGAAGGAGGGCGTCGACGCCGCCGAGTACGAGAGCTGGGCGCGGGCGCGCGATCTGCCGAACGTCAATGCGCTCGATTCGGTGGAACGGTTCCGTGTATTGCGCACGCGCGGACTGATGAACGGCAGCCCGGCCCCTTACCAATACGTGGAATTGATCGAACTGCAGTCGCTCGACGGGTTGCGCGCCGACGTGAAGAGCGATCTCATGCAGTCGGTCGCCCAGGAATTCCGGCGCTATGCCGACGCGCCGCAGTTCATCGTCACCGAGAGTCTTTGACGTGAATCCTCCGCGGTTCGCCGGCAAGGTGGCTTTGTGCACGGGCGCCGGCCGTCGCGGCGGCATCGGCGCCGCGATACTGCAGGCGTTGGCCGCCGAAGGCTGCAAAGTGGTGTTCACCGATCTGCTCGAAGCGCAGGGGGATCTTGCGGCCGGCCACATCGGCTCGCGGGCCGAGATCGACACCCTTGCCGCCGAGGTCCGCGACAGCGGTGGAGAGGCGTTCGTCTTGTCCCTGGACGTACGCGACGAGGCTCAGGTGCAGCGGGCCATCGCCGACACCGTGGCGCACTTCGGCGCCTTGCATTTTCTGATCAACAATGCGGGCGTCGGCTTCCTGATCCAACCGTTGGTGGAAATGCCCCTGGCTCGCTGGAAGACCGTGCTCGACGTCAATCTTACCGGCGCCTTCCTGTGCACGAAGCATGCATCCCAACAGATGATCAAACAGGGCGGGGGCGGACGGGTCATCAACATTGCCAGCCAGGCGGCCAAGAGCGGCCATACTCATATGGCGGCGTATACCGCCTCGAAGCACGGCATGATCGGTCTCACACGCTCGGCGGCGCTGGAACTGGGCCCGCACGGCATCACGGTCAATGCGATCTGTCCGAATCATGTGACGACGGGTCTGGGTGAGAAACAAAACGAATACTTCGCCCGCTTTCGCGGTTTTGCCAGCGTCGACGATTACCTCAAGGACATGCGGGCGCGCATACCGATGCGGCGCGTGGGTTTGGTGTCCGATACCGCACAGGCATGCGCATTTCTCTGCAGTGCCGCCGCCGACTACATCACGGGTGAGGCGATGAACGTCAGCGGCGGAGTGGAGATGCATTGATGGCGGTGAAGCGTCGGGCGGGTGGCGGTACGAAACGCCGGATCGGGCAGGACGACGGTCGCGTCGTGCTTCCCACGCGCAGCAAAGGCCGGCGTCCGGAGTTCTACGAGGACCCTGCGGTCGACCAGCTGTTCGCGATCGTCACGGCACTCACCGCGGAAGTGTCGGTACTGTACGATCGTCTCGACACGTTGGAGCGCGTACTCGCGCGGACGCGCGCGCTCAAGCTTCCGGATCTCGAATCCTACGTCGCTGCGGGCGAGGTCGCGGATGCACGCGTCCGCCGCCGCGATGAGCTGCTACGGCGCGTTTTCGCGGTATTCGAGGCCTACGCCGACCGTCAGACCGCGGCGCCGCGGTGAACGCGGGCGGGTCACGTTATCCAACGTTGTTCGCGCCGCTCGATCTGGGCGCGCACCGGCTGCGCAACCGGATTGCGCACGTCTCGATGACCACGCGCATGTCGAGCGAGCGCCGGGTGACACAGCCTCTGCTCAACTACTATGCGAGCCGCGCCCGCGGCGGTGCCGCCCTGATCGTCACCGAGCCGGTGTCCGCGGCATCCTTTCAGAATGCGCCGCAGAAAGTGCGGGTCTGGGACAGCGAAAGCGAGAATGGGCTCTGCCGCTGGGCGGAATGCGTCGAACGCGAGGATTGCCGATTGCTCGCGCAGCTGCAGGATCCCGGCCGTGGCCGGCACGAGCGCGGCCGCAACCCCGATGCCCTTGGTGCTTCCGCGCTCGCGGATGATCTCAGTTGGACGGTGCCGCATGCCCTGTCCGTGGGCGCGATCGAGCGCATGATCGCCGACTTCGCGCAGTCCAGCCGGCGTCTGCAGCGGTGCGGTTTCAGCGGGGTCGAACTCTCCGCCGCCCATGGACACTTGTTCCATCAGTTTCTCTCGCCGTGGATGAACACGCGCGAGGACCGCTACGGGGGAGATTTGGCGGGACGCTGCCGCCTGCTGCGGGAATTGACGGCGGCGATCCGTGCCGAATGTGGTCGTGAATTTCTCATCGGCTGGCGGCTGCCCGGCGATGACGGCATCGCGGGCAGCATCGGGCCGGCGGAAGCGGCCGGGATCGCATCTTTTCTCGCTGCCATTGATCCAGGCGACTACATCTGCTTCGCGCAGGGCTCGCACTCCTACGCGCTGGATCGGCACGTGCCGGATCTGCACGGTCCGCGTGCGCCCTATGTCGAGCTGTGCCGGCAATTGAAGGCCGCGGTGCCGGGCATACCGGTGATGGCCGTGGGGCTGATCACGGATCCGGTCGAAGCCGACGCCATCCTCGCCGGCGGCGCCGCGGAGATCGTCGGGCTCGGACGTCCCTTGGTGACCGACCCGGCGTGGCCGCTGAAGGCGCGTCAAGGACGTGAGGCCGACATACGCTACTGCGTGTCCTGCAATTCTTGTTGGGGAGCGATCACCGAACACCGCAGCTTGAGTTGCGACAACAATCCACGCGTCGGCAGTGCCGATGAACTCGACTGGTGGCCGGCGCCGAGCGCGCGGCGCCGACGCATCGTCGTGGTCGGCGCCGGGATCGCCGGGCTGGAAACGGCCTGGATCGCCGCGGCGCGCGGTCATGAGGTCACCGTGTTCGGCGCGTCCACCGAGGTCGGCGGCAAAACGCGTCTGCTGTGCCGATTGCCGGGAGGCGAAGCGCTCAGCAGCATCTATGATTACCAGTTGCTCGCGGCCAAAAAGTCCGGCGCGCGTCTGGAGCTCGGCGTGCAGGCGACCAGCGCCGATGTGCTCGGCTTGCAGCCCGATGCGGTGGTGCTGGCGGTCGGCGCAAGCATGACCTGGCCGCGCGCGCTGCCGACGCTGTGGCGCGACGAGGGATGGGTATTGGATCTGCGCGCATGCGCGGCGCAAATGCTGGAATACAGCGCGCGGCAGAGCGGTACGGCCGTCATCTACGATCGCGATGCCACCGAAGGCACTTATGCGGCCGCGGAGCTGCTGGCGGGTTTGTTCGACCGCGTTGTGATGGTCACGCCCCGCGATCGCGTGGCGGAAGATGTGCCGCTGGTCTCCCGGCTCGGCATCGTGCGCCGCCTCGCGCAGCGGCGCATCGTGTGCCACACGCTCGCCGATCTAGATCCCTCATCCGAACTGGAAAACGGCGTCGTCGTCATCCGCAATGTGTTCACGGGAGAACCCACCGCGATTGCGGACGTGGCGCTCTTGACCTATGCGACGCCGCGGGCGCCGAACCCCGCGAGTTTCCCCGGGGTCGATGCCGAATGGCATGTGATCGGCGATGCGTATGCGCCGGGGACGACCATGGCGGCGACTGCGCAGGGTCATCGTCTCGGCAACCTGCTCTAGTCATTTGCGGGCGCCGAAGATGAACCAACTCGCGCCGTTGCCATGCGCGGGAGCAGCCTTTTCGCCGCGCGCCACGGCCTCGAAGTCCGCCTCGCTCACGGTACCGTGGTTCGGAATGCGCAGCGCGAAATAACGATCAGCGGCGAAACCGGCGCCGAGCACTTCGCGGCGCAAATCGAGCGCGCGGAAAGCGGCGTAGTGCGGCTCATTGTTGTAATACGCATCCCAATTCAAATAGAAAGAATAGTAGGGATCGGTCTCCGTGTCCGGCGGCAGTTCCATGTGCACCATCACGCCGCCCGGTTTCAAGATGCGCAGCGTCTCTTTGAAGACGCGGCGCGTCACTGCGATCGAATGTTCGTGCAGAAAGAAGCTCGAGCACACGATGTCGAAGGTATCGTCCGGAAAATCGGTCGCCTCGGCGTTCTGTTGCGAGTAGTGCACGCGGGTCTGCAGGGATTCCGCGCGCGCATGCGCATAGCGCAGCAATGGCGCGCAAACGTCGATACCGTAGGCTTCGCACCTCGGAAACACCTCGAGGTAGGGCAGCAGATTGCCGCCGACGGTGCAACCCATGTCGAGCAGCCGCCGGGGCTTGAACTGCGGATCACGAGCGGCAAGGTACTTGGCAATCGATTTCGCGACCCCGCCGCCGCGCGCCCGCAGGCTGAAGCCCCCGGCGAACACCGCCGTGCCATGGTGGTACATGGCGCCCGCCGCGACATCGTCCGGCACGAACTCCGAATGAAAACCGCCCGGCATCAAATGGATGTCGAGCTGCTGCATGTCGTGGGGCGTGGGCAGATCGGGATTGAGGCGCAATGATCCGTATTTCTTCGGCGCGCGCGCCGTGCTGCGCGCAGCGTCGACCAGCCGTGGCAGGTCGCGCTCGATTTGCGGCCGTACCGAGGACCAGGTCAGCTCCTGCGCCGTGTATCGCAAGGCGCTCCACGCGCGAAAGTAAGGGTTCGGCAGCATGTCGCGACGTACTTCGACGGCATTGCGCGGCGCCCTGCGGCGCCGCTTGGCGGCCTGTGGGGCGACGCTGTTGGTGTAGACCTTGCGCATCGATGCCGCCATGTCGACCATGATGTGCTTGCGCAGCTGCGAGACGAATTGTTGGCGCGCCCGCTCCTCGAGCGTCGCCTGGGTAAGCGAGTCGAACGCGCTGTTCTTGCCTTCGAAACCTGTCGTCGGGATTGGCATGCGATGCTCCTCGTGGGGAATGGCGCGAAAACCGCGCGGGCTGCGCAACCGCGGCTACGGGTCGCGCAGCCAGCGGCGTTCGAACTCATAGACTTCGTCGAAGCCTATTATGGCGCCAAAATGCTGGAAATCGTAAAGAGGAATATCCGCGCTCGCGCTGGTGCCGTGTTCTTTGATGTGCTTCAGCATGCGCTCGACCGCGGCGTTGGCGGCCAGGGCCGTGGCCGCCGGAAATATCGCGCCGGCGTAGCCTATCTCCTCCAGTTCCTTGGCCGGCAATATCGGCGTCTTGCCGCCGTCCGACATGTTGGCCATCATGGGCTTGTCGGTGAGCGCGCAGATCCTGCGCATTTGCGCCTCGTCGGTGGGCGCCTCCACGAACAGGATATCGGCACCCGCGGCGGCGTAGGCCTCGGCGCGGCGCAACGCCGCATCGAACCCCTCGACCGCAATCGCATCGGTGCGCGCGATGATGAGCATGCCGCCGGGCTCGCGGCGGGCCGCGCAGGCGACCCGAATCTTTTGCACCATGTCCTCGAGCGCAATGACGCGCTTGCCCGCCATGTGGCCGCAGCGTTTCGGAAATTCCTGGTCCTCAAGCTGGATGGCGGCGACGCCGGCGTGCTCGTAGCCCTGCACCGTATGATGCACGTTGAGCAAGCCGCCGTAGCCGGTGTCCGCGTCCGCGATCAAAGCCGCGGGTCCCACCACCCTTTTCAGGGTCGTCATCCGTTCGAGCATCTGCGTATAGGTTGCGATGCCGGCATCTGGCAATCCGTGACATGAAGCGGTCAGCCAGTAGCCCGATCCGTACACGACGTCGAAGCCGACCTCGCGCGCGATCACCGCCGCCATCATGTCGTGCAATCCGGGTGCGAGAAAGAACTCTCCGCCGGCAATTTTGGTCCGTAACAAATTCGTGGTCATGCGCTACTCGCTTTGCCGTTCGATGATCCGTTCCGCGGCCAGGAACTCGAGCTCCGGCCCGTCAAGACCCAGGCTGGCAAGAATCTCGGCGGTGTGTTGGCCCGCGGCGGGCAAGGGGCGAGGCCGCTCATCGCGGGCCGTGCCGAGCTCGAGCGGCAGCACCGGCAGGTAAGCGGTGCTGCCGTCGGCGAGAACGGTCGGGGCAAGTCCGCCGCTCTTGCGCAAATGCGGGTCGTCGAACAAATCCTCGGGTCGATTGATCGGAGCGAACGGCAGTCCGGCCTGCTCCAATATGGCGATGAGTTCGGGCTTCCCATAACCGCCGAGCCGCTCGCGGACCCGTGGCAACAAGACTTCGCGTGCCAGCACCCGCTGTTTGTTGGTGGCGTACGCTGGATCCTCCGCAAGCGCCTCCAGGCCGAAAGTCATGCAGAAAGTCTGCCATTGAGCATCGGAGACGACCCCTAAGAATACCTGCTCGCCGTCACGCACTTCGAACACATCATAGATAGCCCAGGCCGAGACGCGTACCGGCATGGGCTTCGCCGCCTGACCCGTCACCGCGAGTTGCGCCATGTGCTGCCCGACCAGATAAACCGTCGTCTCGAACAGGGAGCTCGTGAGCTTTTGGCCGCGCCCGGTCACATGACGCTGCTGCAAGGCGGCAAGAATGCCGATGACGCCGAACATGCCGCCCGTCACGTCGATGACCGAGGCGCCCGCCCGCAGTGGCCGGCCCGGCGGACCCGTCATGTAAGCCAGTCCGCCCATCATTTGAGCGACCTCATCGAGCGCGGTGCGCTGCGCGTACGGACCCGCAAGGAATCCCTTCAGCGAGCAATACACCAGACGCGGATTGTCCGCAGCCAAGGATTCATATGACAATCCCAGCTTGTCGAGGGCACCCGGGCGAAAATTTTCGATCAGCACGTCGCTGCGCAGCGTCAGGCGCCGGGCGAGCGCGACGCCGCGCGGGTCCTTGAGATTGAGACAAAGGCTATTCTTGCCGCGGTTGTACATCGGGAAATAGCCCGCGCCTGAGCCCGGCAATTCCCGGGTTGCATCGCCGCCGAGGGGTTCGATCTTGATGACCTCGGCGCCCAGTTCGGCAAGTATGCCTCCCACCACGGGACCCATGACCATGTGCGAGAACTCGACCACACGGATGCCGGCCAGGGGTCGCGAAGACTCGGTCATGTGACATCCCCGAGATACACCAAGGGCCGCCGCTCCCGATCGACACGGCGGAACGACTCGATCGCCGCGGCGCTTTGCAGCGTTACATCGATGGCATCGAGTCCGCCAAGCAACCGTGCCCGCGCTTGATTCTCGATCGCGAATGTCGCCGAACCGAAAGCGCCTGACACCGAGCACCGCGGCAAATCGACGGTCAGCCGCCGGTCCTTTCGCGTCGAGCCGAGCGATGCCGCGATCTCTTGGATGGCGGTCGCGGACAAGGTGGCCGGCAGCAGCCCGTTGTTGATGCAGTTGTCGAAGAAGATCGGGGCAAAGCTGATCGCAAGAATGGCGCGGATGCCGTATTCGCCCAGCGCCCAAACGGCATGTTCGCGGCTCGAGCCGCAGCCGAAATTGTTACCGGCGATCAATATCGCCGCCTCCGCGTATGCCGGGTCGTTCAAAACGAAAGCCGGATCGGGCGCTCGCGACGAGGACTGCAGGTAGCGCCACCCGGCGAACAAGCCCTGCGCCAATCCCTGTTTGCTGACGGTTTTGATCTCGCGGGATGGAATGATGGTGTCGGTGTCGATGTTGTCGCGAATGAGAGGTGCGGCAACCGCCGTCAGCGTGATGAAGGTCTGCATCGTCAGAACTCGCAGGGACGGAATTGTTCGAAGCTGCGCACATCGGCGATATGCCCGCTGACCGCGCTCGCCGCGACGGTTGCGGGACTTGCGATGTGAGTGCGTGTGCCAGGTCCCTGGCGACCCTCGAAGTTCCGATTGGTGGAAGAAATGACCCGCTTGCCCAGACCCAAATCCTCTCCGCCCGCATAGAAACACAGTGAACACCCGGATTCGCGCCATTCGAAACCGGCCGCCTTGAATATCTTGTCCAGTCCCTCGGCCTCCGCCTTGCGCTTAAGATCCGAGGAACCCGGCACGCAAATGGCACGCACGCCGCGCGCCACGCGCCGGCCCTCGAGCACCCGTGCGGCGGCGCGCAGATCGGCGATGCGGCCGTTGGTGCAGGAACCGATGAAGGCGGCATCGATTCTCAAGGTCGTCATCGGCACACCCGGCATCACACCCATGTAGTTTATCGCGCGTCGATAGGCTTCGCGGCCGGTCCCCGCTGCGATCTCGTCGGGAACCGGCCCGCTGACCGCGACGGCATGCTGTGGGCTCGTACCCCAGGTCACCATCGGTTCCACGTCGTTGGCATCGATGTGGATTTCCGCGTCGAAAACCGCATCCGGATCGGATGGCAGCGATTGCCAGTGCGCAACGGCGCGGTCCCATTGTGCCGCGCGCGGCGCGTAGCGGCGGTTCGCCAGGTACTCGAAGGTGGTGTCATCCGGCGCGATGATAGCGGTGAACGCCGCGAACTCGGTTGCCATATTGCACAGCGTCAGGCGTGCTTCCATGCCGAGAGCCCGCACGCTGCTTCCGGCGAATTCGATTGCTTTGCCCCGGCCGCCGGCGGCGCCGTAACGGCTGATCAGCACCAAACTCAAATCCTTGGCGCCGACGCAGGACGCCAGCCGGCCATCGAAATGAACGCGCAGGCTCTGCGGTTTCTTGGCACCCAGGGTGCCGGTGGCCAGCGCGTGTTCAGCTTCCGTCGACCCGATACCCCACGCGAGCGCGCCGACCGCACCCTGGGTGCAGGTATGGCTGTCCGGGCAGACGATGGTCAGCCCCGGCAGCGCCAAACCGAGTTCCGGCGAGATCACGTGCACGATGCCCTGATCGGGATCATGCACATCGAACAGCCGGATGCCCGCGTCACGCGCGGCTGCGCGAGTCTGCACGATGAAATCCCGGCCGTTGGGCACCTGTGTTTCGTCGCTGCGCCCGGTGCGTGTATCGACGATATGATCGATGGTGCAAAACACCTGCGCGGCGTCGCATACCGCGCGATTGCGTTCCCGCAGGCTCTTCAGTGCAATCGATCCGGTGCGCTCGTGCAGGAAGATCCGGTCGATCGCCACCAGACCTTGTCCGCCGTTTGCGGCGATCAGATGCTCACGCCAGATTTTATCGATGATGGTGCCCGGCTGCGGCGCCTGCCGGTGATCAGTTGGCTGTCGATCGCGCGATTGTTCGTGCATACACTTTGGCGCACCCTACGTATCGACCCACGATAGGCACCCGAGAAGCAGGTCACCATGAAGCTCTGCTACATTAGCCACTGGCTGGCCACGAGGCGATTCCATGACGATTCATCCAGCGCGCCGCTACGGTTATGCCCCCGGACCCTTCGGTCAGGTGCATTTCCAGAGTTGGGGGGAGGGAATTCCCCTCGTGCTCTGCCATCAGTCGCCGAGTTCGTCGGAGCAGTTCTCGGCCATCTATCCGCTGCTTGCGCAACGCGGTATACGTGCCATCGGCGTTGATACGCCGGGTTTCGGCATGTCGACCGTGCCGGACCATCCGCCCACGATCGAGGAATATGCCGACAGCGTCACCGGCGTGCTCGACCATCTCGGCCTGGCCCGAGCGCACATTCTGGGACAGCATACCGGCTCAATGGTCGCCATGGAGGCGACATTGCGCCATCCGCAGCGGTACGTGAGTCTGCTGCTCAACACACCCACCCCATTCGATGAGACCGAGCGCGCGCAATGGGCGCAGGTGCTGACGCCCCGCCAAAAAGCCTGGAAGCCCCTGCCGGACGGTTCCCACTTGCAGGCGCTGTGGAACCGGCGCTGCGCGGCGTCCGGCGCGTGGACCCACTTGTCCGCCATGCATCGCGAAGTCATTCAAATGCTGCGCGCCGGCGAAACGCTCTGGTATGGACACGCAGCTTCGCTCGTCTACGACCAGCTCGGGCGTCTGCCGCTGGTTGGCGTGCCGTCGATGATATTGACCAACTCGGGCGATTTGACATTCAAATTCGCGCAGCGCGCGGCGCAAGTGCGTCCGGATTTCGGGTACGTCGAACTCCCCGGCGGCACGCACGACATCGTCGATGAACAGCCCGAAGCCTACGTCGACGCAGTTGCGAGTTTCATCACCGCGCACGCCGTTCGATAGATTCCGCCGTCGATGCCGCGCCCGGCAGCTCCTGCTGCATGTGCTGCTCGATGTGTGCGGCCAGATCGCGCAGCGTCGCGAGTTTCTTCTCGAGGCCGCCGGGTCCGCCGGCGGAGATCTTCATATAGCGCAGCGTCAGCGCGCCGATGAGCACACCTTCCAGCCGCAGTGGCACTGCGATGGTATTTTCACGTTCGCCGATGGGCTCGAAAGTCGCGAAATCTTGCTGCCTGATGCGTGCGAGGTTCTGCATGAACTCGGCCGCTTCGACCTTGGTGCCGTAGGGCGGCGGCGGCGCCGCGAGTTGCTGCGACAGCAAAATGGCCTGGGTTGCCGATGGCAGGGCGCTGAGACACAGCATCCCGGCGGCCGAATACAGCATCGAGGCATAGCCGCCGGCCCGGTAGCGGCGGATCACGCGCGACGTGGCGTGGTCGGTGTTGAACCTCACGATGCACCGATCCCCCACCGGCGTGACCAGCGCCAGCGGCCAGCCGTGCAGCGAGGTCGAATCGAGCATCAGCGGCTGAGCAACGGCCAGCAACCTGACATCGCCATCGAACCCATCCGACAATCCGCGCACCAATACGGTCAGGCGATAGCGGGTGCCGCGCGTGCGGCGCAGTTCCACGACATAGCCCATGACGCTCAAGGTCTTCAATACCCGGTAAGCCGCCGCCCGGGAGAGCCCGAGTTCGTTGGCCAGTTCGCTCGAGGACAGCGAGTCGCAGGAATTCAGCAGCCGCAGCGTTTCCACTCCGATTCGCAGGGACTGAATGTCATCCGCTTCTCTTGCAGGCATGTTGGATATACTATCAAAGCTCCGATGCGGCCTTGGACGATGTCATGGAGACGGAAGTCGAAATAGACTTGGAAACCGAAGCCGCTCGGGCCGGCGACGCCGAGGAATCATCCTTTGCGGTCAAAAAACCCTCGCGCGAACGACTGCAAGCACTGGAGCGCGGGCTGGAGACGCTGTCCTTGCTCAACCGCTTCGGCGCGGCCACGAGTACCCAGGTCGCGAAGGCGCTGGGGCTGAAGCGATCGACTGCACACCGGATTCTTGCGGTTCTGGTCAATCTCGGCCTGCTGCGCCACGACCCGCTCAATCATCAATACATCCTGTGCTCATGCGTGGGCGAGCTGTCGAGGGGCTTTCGGGACGATGAGTGGGTATCGGCTGCGGCGGTTCCTCTCATGAAGTCCTGGACCCTCGAGCATCAATGGCCGCTGGTGCTCACCACGCCCCTGGCCGGCAGACTGGTGGTGCGCGCATCGACCGACTACGAGAGCCCGATGTCCGTCGACCGCTTTCACTGCGGGCAGGTGATACCCATCAGAGGCTCGACCGCCGGTTTGATCTACCTCGCCTATGGCCCGGAGGCTGCGGAACCGATCGTGACGAATCGCAGTGCTCACGGACGCGCCTCACTGCCGGCGGACGCGACCGGCGACGCCTCGGCAGAGGAACTGTCCCGCATCCGGGCTGCCGGCTATGTCGCCAGGCCAACCGCCTGCTTCACCGGCGGCAGGATCAGCGTGCCGCTGCTGGGCAGCGATGTCTTTACGGGCTGCATCACCATGCGCGCACGTGCAGAGAATATCGAGGTGA